>ERZ772835.14-NODE-14-length-207935-cov-39.6488_pt1 | contig 207935 bp, 150 predicted proteins | sample MGYA00511901_ERZ772835 | MGnify/ENA primary metagenome ERZ772835 (study PRJEB29015, sample SAMEA2737729) | human gut metagenome | biome: human gut; feature: human-associated habitat; material: faeces | place: China | collected 2012 ...
TGAAAGTCGGGGCTTTGTGCATAAAAAAAGAAGGTGCGCATTTTGACACACCTTCAATAAGATAGAATGTTCCATTATGATAACGCAAAGTGGATGCCCAGATGCCATCATTATCCGTCATATCGTTAATTAGTCAGGTCACGGCTATGATAAATGGGAAGTCCGGGAAACCATGTGAATGATGAAGTGACTAAATAATAATCTTCTCCTACCCGGCAGATAGAAGGATCTGGATGGAATCCCGTGCAAATGGGATTGGAAATGGAATCCGGAATAATCGTTTCTCCCATCATTCTAACACACAAAAAAAAGTAACTAACAGTAAAAGTAATCTTCTTATTTTTCTGTTTAGAAATATGAAATTGCGCATTATTATAATATTTCTCATCGTTATTAATATATTAGTAATTATTATACTTCAAATTTTCCAGTGTTACATTTCTTCTGTCTTTTGCATGGTTCATTCTATATCTCAGCCCTTTTGCATAAGATATGGAATAGCTCAAAAGTGATAGACATTGTCTATCGTTACGAAAGTGCTATCACTTCTATAGATTGTTTTTGTTTTGTCTGTCCATACCGGTCGTACCCCGGTTATCTCAACCTGTAAGGTATAATTTGCCTTCGGCATTTTCGGTGTTATAATTCGAATTGCTTTTTCCGGATACTTGCTGTAGAAATCTACCAATGAAGAATATACAGTATCTTTCTCGGCATTTAATACACCTTCTTTCCGGTGGGAGAAACAATGTGAAGCTGTGGCAAATGAACAAGGAATATGTTAGGCATGACGTGCTAGAAGCATGCGATGGACCGGCATGACTGACTTGTCCCGTTTGTCGGGCTGTATGTTCTGCCCAGTCCGAAGCGCAAGCCTTGGATGGGGCTGAACATACGGTTAATCAGCTTATTCCTTTGCAATAGGGTGGGTAGAGGAAAGAAAGTAGAACAACACTTGCCCCATTTGGAACCGAAACGCTATCCCCGGATGGGCCTGGAGACAAGGGCGGCACAGTTCGCTCCTTTTGCCGCCCTCACCGGTCATCAGGCGGTATTGGTTGAAGCAGCCCATTATACGGAACTGAATTCCGTTTTGGACGAACAACAGTGCCATGAATTGGACCGGAAGGTCAACGAACTGCTCGAGCAATTGGAGGAACATCCGATGGTACAGTTCACGCTTTTCGAAGAAGACAGGAGAAAGTCCAGAGGAAACTATAGGGAAGTGAAAGGGATTGTCATCTGGTTTGATGATTAGGAGAAGGTATTTACGATGGGTGATGGACAGCGCATAGCATTGGCGTCTGTCGTAGATATGTGTATTGATTGCGGGATATAGAAAAAATCTTTTCTCTCAGGTGGCCTATACTATATTTGACATACTCATATCCCCGAAAGAATGGGTTATCTTGCACGTTTTATCGTAAATCAGACAGGGTTTGGTTGAAATTATGTCAATATAAATCAATCCAAACCCTGTTACAAATTAATTTTTTAATTCTATAGGAATCAATGTCTTTATTTATACCATGTAAAGCTAGGAATAGAAATAGTGTCAGACGTAGTTTTACTAAACTCTAATTTCGCAAATCTTGCTTTGGTTGGCTTAAATGAAAGGTATTGTTCTACAGGATTATTAATAATGTTTCCAAATCTGCCTGTACACAATGGATTACCCCATTCTTTTCCATCGTTGCTTAGATAGATTTTGTAATTCTCTAGATGTCCAGCATCTTTTCTGTTGTCTGGAGAATAAGAAAAGCCTGATAGCTGTTGGCTTTCTTTGAAGTCTACAATAATTCCAAATGGATAATTATTAATGAAACACTTGTAATATGTACTATTATTATTGTCTGTAAGAAATGATATAGGGCTTTGTGATGTTATATTATAGATTGTGGTTTTCCATCCAGAATTTGTCAGCGGCATTCTTTTGTCTGATTCTATCTTCTCACTTTGTATAGGAGGTAAATAGTATAATGAAACGTTACCTAATGACACTGAGGTACGACTATTTAATACATGTATACGAATTAGGTCGGTGTATATAGCTTCTTTCAATAAAATCATTTTTCTATACCCTATAGTAGTGCTAGCTGCAATTTCTTTCCATTGACCATCAACGAATGTTTCGACAGAGAAAGACTCTATACGTTGACCGAAATCACGTACGTTTTCTTGTAATTTAATTACATTAATAAGATTCTTTTTTTCTAGTTTGATTTCAACGCCGGCTTTGACAACTCCTTTCGGGGTTTGCCATGAAGTAAATGGGTCTTGGTCTGTCAACAGATTAGCTTCATGAGGTTTTCCCCATCCATAGAGAGATTTTGCAGTGCATCCAAGAGCATAATCCGTCTTTTTCATTTCAGAAATCATTTTTCCAAATTCAACAAGACGCTTTGCATCTTTCGCAGGAAAACGTCCGGATTTATCAGGAGAGAGATTTGGCAATAAATTCGAATTTTGTCCTACTGTTGAAAAGTAACTATTTATTAGATACTTTATGGATTTTGTAGTATGGTCATCATTAGGATTATAGAACCAACCTTTACGAAGTGGCAAACCACCTCTGGAAGGATACCATACTAGTTTCTTTTTAGACATCAACTGCTCAATGCTTCCTAGGGATTCTGCTGTATCATCAAGACCTTCGACACGTCCTCCAAACAAAATATTCGTATCATTAATCCCTTGTACACACCATTCTGTTTCTCTTCCTTTTCCCGCTTCGTTTCCTACCCATCGTATGTCTGGTCCAGATCCTGACAGTAATATATCCGGTTGAAGTTCGCGGGCTCTTTTGAAGATTCTTGTCCAATCAAACTTCATCTCTTTTCCGCTTGTTTCTTTACTTAATCCTGCTCCATCAAGCCACAGTAGATAAATCGGTCCGTAGTTACTTAGCAATTCTTCCACTTGGTGAATGTAGTAATCATTATAGGCGTCAGTACCATATGTTTGTTCGTGCATATCCCAAGGGGATAGATATAGACATAGTTTCATATTGTGTTTTTTGCATGCTTCTGCAACATCTCTTACTAAATCTCCTTTACCTTCACGCCATGGAGAGTATTTGACAGTATGAATTGTATACTTACTCGGCCATACACAAAATCCGTCATGGTGTTTACATACAAGGATCACTGCTGTTATACCAGCATCTTTGAATGTTTTTACCCATTCTTCTGCATCCAAATCTTTGGGGTTAAATATGGCGGGGCTCTCTTTCCCTGTACCCCATTCAGCTCCTGTAAAAGTATTCATTCCTATGTGAATAAAACCAAGCATCTCTCGTTGTTGATAATCAAGTTGTCTGTAGGATGGTCGTACTTCAGTGGCTAATTCAACTATTTGTTCAGGAGTCGCATTGATAGGTACTTCTACGGATACACCTTCATTCTTTTCTATGTTTGAATGGGTACATGAAGATATAATCAGAAGGCTTAAACAAAGTTTTGCTAATTTCATGTTACTCAGATTTATTTGTGAAATATAGTATTGCATAACAAAACTTCTTGTTATGCAATACGTAAAAAATCCATTGGATGTTATCTTAGATTTGGATTGATGTCTTGTTCAGACTGCGGAATAGGCCATTTGTAATCCTGCTTTCTAAAGTTCCATTTGTTGACATACCATCTGCCGAATGGATCCGCGTTGTTGTCTCCATCAACTTTTACTCTTCCGGGGAAGGGTGCACCATATATTTTCCCCTGCAGTACTTCATGAGCAATTCCCCATCTAAGCAAATCCCAATATCGTATACCTTCCATGGCAAGTTCTACACGTCGTTCGTTACGAAGAATTGTACGCAACTTACCTGTACTTGTTTCGGTTACTCTAGGCATTTGTACTGAAGGCCTATTTCTAACCGTGTTGATAGTTTCATCCAACAAATCTTGTGTAATAGCTTCACCCGCTTCCATTTTGGCCTCCAAATAGCTGAGCAAAACCTCTGCATAGCGAATAATAGGTATATTCACGCCGTACGTCTTAAGGTCTCCGTTGTAGTTTTCGTCAAAGTACTTTCTCATCATAAATCCTGTTTGAGTTGTTTGCCCACTTTGAGTGGCGTCAACACTCTCAGAATCTGGATGAGAGTTGTAGGTGGTTCCTTTGAATGTTGCTCCAGTATAATATATAGTATAATCTAAACGAGGGTCTCTGTTCTTACCTAAGTTATTCTTGTCATACAAGGGATTGGCATAACTGAAGTCCGTACCGTCAGTAAACTGATAAGCTTCAAATAGACTACCCAATGGATTGATGATGCACCAGCCTTGATCTTTAACTGGATAAGCGTGTTGGGGAAGTCCACAACCGGCCAAATCCGTTAAATATTGCGAACCGATAATAATTTCAGAACTTCCTTTCTTTGCTGGGTAGAATACTTCATTATAGTTTGCTTCCAATGAATTGTCTCCCATTTTGATAATTTCTTCATAAGCAGAAGCTGCTTCTTTGTATTGTTTTTCAGCCAAACACGTTCTGCCAAGGAAAGCGAGAGCTGCTTGTTTCGAAGCTCTTCCTATCTCTGAGGATTTCAGTTCCTTCCATCTAGGCAATCCTTCTGCTGCTTCTTGAAATTCTTGTTTGATGAACGATACAATTTCTTCTTTCGTGTTTTTTTTCACGGTGTTGGCTTCTTCCTTACTTAAGACTTTGGTTACCAATGGCACATCGTGAAAATATTGGGAAAGGTAAAAATATTGCACAGCTCTAATAAAGCGAGCTTCGGATTTAAATCTGGTAATTATTTCCTTCGATGCAGAAATCTTTCCGATACCATCTAAAAAACGATTACATCTGGCAATTTTAGCATACGCATTGGTCCAGTAGCTACTCGTAAATCTATTATTAGCTGTTAGATTCCCATTTACCATTTGAAAGAAGCCGGAATTGTTTCCTCGTCTATCGTAGGCGTTGTCACTCGCAAATTCCAAAAACATGATGCCGCTGTATGACCAAAAATCGGACGGACTATATTCTTCAGAATTAAATATGGTATTTCCTCTATATATACCGGTAAGTGCTATAAGTGCATTTTCCTCATTTGTCCAAAATTCATTTTCAGCAAACTGATCTAATGGATTACGTTCCAGTGAGCATGATGTGTTGAATATAATGGATGCGATCAAACAATAAAGAATGTTATAATATCTTCGTTTCATAATTATTAGAATTTAAGATTTACACCAAAAGTATAGGTAGAAAGAATCGGATAATAACGACCATCGCTGTTTATTTCAGGATCCCATCCTTTTCTATACTTGTTCCATGTACAAGGGTTTTCTGCAGTAACATAAAACCTTAGTCTTGAGATTCCAGCCTTGGTAGTTATCTTTGTAGGCAATGTATACCCTAACTGGATGTTCTTAAGTCGTATATAAGAGGCGTCTAGTAGCCAAAAATCAGATGGCAGTGTGTTGAATCCAGCTGCACCACTTACTTCTTGCATTCGAGGGTATGAAGGATAGCGTTTCGGGTTATTGGGATCAAATCTACCTTCATCCTGCCATTTTTGTACATTTCCTTCTCCGCAAAGAGCCCATCCGGCAAAGCCTTCCAACATTCCACTGACTCCAGCGACACCTTGAATCTGCATTGATAAATCTAATCCTTTATATTCTGCACCAAGATTTAGGCCAAACGTGTATTTGGGGATTCTTGAACCCAGATATACGCGGTCATAATTTGGATCTACTTTTCCGTCAGGAATTCCATCGGGACCACTAATGTCTTTGTATCGAATGTCACCTTTTTGTGATTGCGGAATTAATTGTGATTGATCAGGCCATTCTTTTACTTCTTCATTGCTGATAAAGACTCCGTCAGTAAGATAACCGTAGTACATTTCCATGGGGAAGCCAATAAATAAATCGCTGCCATTACCGACCATGCCATTTAGCTGTTCAACATTACCGACACCCAAACTTAGTACTTTGTTTTTTATAATGCTGAAGTTTGCATTTACATTATATGAAATGCTACCAATATTATTGCGATGTCCAATCTCAAATTCCCATCCTGTATTTTTCATCCTACCTGTATTCATTTCAGATACAGTTTGACCTAATACACTTGATACACTGCCGCTTGGCTTATACAAAATATCATCAGTTTTTCTCCAAAAGTAACTTGTGTTCAAGCTGAGAAGACCATTCCAGAATACACTTTCAAAGCCAAAATCATAGGTTTCAGTCTCTTCCCATTTTATAGTAGGATCTGTAGCTGTTGTAACAGCAGCTCCCAACATAAGATTGTCACCATATGGATAATTTTGCCCTAAATTAAAGACTGTTTGCCAAGGATAGTTGCCAATATTCTGATTGCCCAATTTACCCCAGGAAGCCTTGAACTTCAAATTTGAAATCCAATCGAGACTTTGATTTTCTTTAAAGAAATCTTCTTCCGAAATTCTCCAACCAACTGCTAAAGAAGGAAAGAAACCATATTTGTTGTTTTTGGGAAATCGAGAAGAACCATCATAGCGGAGTGTTGATTCGAATAAATATCGTTCAGCGTAATTATATTTAATCCGGCCAAACAAAGACTGAATAGCCCAATCGTATCCACCACCTTCTGCTCGCTGATTGTCTGGAGATCCTGCATTTAAAAATGGTAAGTCATTTCCGGGGAATTTATCTCTAAAACCATTCAACGAACGATATTCCTGATCTTCCCAAGAATACCCAGCTAGAATCCCAAAAGAATGATTACCGAATCCCTTATTGTAATCGATAGTAGCTTGGAAGGTTTTGTATATGGTTTTGTCCATCAGTTGCTTTAAGGATGAAGTTCCTATGTTTTTACCTTCAAGAATCCATGAAGCGCGGTAGGTTTTTTCTTCATTGTTTTGATAAGAGAGTCCACCGATTGCTGATATTTTGAGTTCTTTGATGGGATTATAGTCAATTCGCATGTTAGCATTAATTTTGAATTCCGGGGCTTCAAAGTAGGAGGGGGTATGAAGAGAAGTTGCAGGTGTACCAACGGACTTGTTACCCAGTCCAAGTTCTCCATTTGAGTTCCTTGTTGCCCACAGTCCAGGATATCGAACTGCAGAACTAACCATGTCTAGCATATCTCCATCGTAGCTTATAGGTTCGTTTCTGAAAGAATAAACACCTGAAAGGCGTGTTGTTACCTTTAAATTTGGTAGAATATCTGTGCTTAGGTTTAATCTAGCGTTAAATCGTTCGTAACTATTCTTTTCTATAATTCCATCTTCATGAAGATAGCCCAGTGAAAGCATATAGCGATTTGTTGCAGTACCACCATTCAGTGTCAGATCATGTCCTGTCTGTAAGCCATTTCTACTAAATACTTCGTCAAGGTATTTATGGTTTCCATATTTGTCAGGATCAGTGCCATCCTTAAGTTTTTGAATGTCAGATTTAGTATAGAATTCTGTGCCTTTTGCTTCATTCATTAACTCAGCATATCGCCACGTATCAACAAATTCAGGCAGTTCTGTCGGTTTGTTAAATCCAATATATCCATTATAGCTTACTGAAATTTTCCCTTCCTTACCGGTTTTTGTTGTAATAAGTATCACTCCATTTGATGCACGCGCACCATAAATGGCAGCAGTAGAAGCATCCTTAAGCACAGAGATACTTTCAATATCTTCTGCGCTGACATCATTCATGTTTCCAGGAATACCATCAATTAGTACAAGAGCATCAGCTTTAGATTTATCTCCTCCAAATGAACTAACACCTCTAACTCTGATTTGTGATGAGTTCTGACCGGGCTGTCCTGAACGTTGTATGACTGTAACACCAGCCATTTGTCCAGCTAACGCATTGGAAAGCATAGATGTAGGTCTATTGGAAAGCTTATCACCACTAATCTGTGCAATTGATCCAATGACATTGACTTTTTTTTCGGTGCCATAACCAACCACAACCACCTCGTCAAGTACTTCTGCATCCTCCTTTAACGTGATGTATACTTCTTTTCCTTTTGGGTTTATCGTCTGTGCTTTGTAACCGATGTAGGAGACTTCAATATTAGAATTCGTAAATATTTCTAATATAAAATTTCCATCATAATCTGTAATTGTACCATTGGATGTTCCTTTTTCCAGAATGGTTGCACCAATTACTGGCTCGCCTTTGGAGTCCTTGATTGTTCCTTTGATTTTCTTCTTTGTATTCCCTTTTGGGTCAATCGGTATAATTACAATCGTGTTGTTTTCTACTACATAGCTCATCCCCATGTCGTAAAGAACCTTATCAAGTAAACTTCCAACAGACTCTTTTGTAGCCTCTACTGTTATTCTTTTTCCAGTTTCGACCTCAGATGAACGGTAGGAGAACCTATATGTAGTCTGTTTCTCTATCGTTTTAAATAATTCCTTTATTGTCCCATTTTTTACGCTAACAGAAACTTTTTCTGATTGTGCATTAACATAAAAAAAGTTTAAAAGACATAGTGAAGTGCATATAAAAGCTCTTCCAAGTTTCTGCTTTGCATCTTTACAGAAACCACATTGATGTAATAAACTCTTCATAATTTGAAATAAGGATAACTTTAATTTAATATGTTTAATAAATTCGTATTTATGCTAGTAATTCTTTTTTTTCATAGGCTACTTTTTTTGTTGAATGTTAAATATATCTTGTTAATCTCTTCGCTCTTCTTTATATTAAAATGATAGTGTATCTGTAATATTTCAAGAATTTCATCTAGACTTATATCTTTGTAAATTGCTGAGTAATGATCATCCAACCATTTTCCTTCTTCTGCTATGATTTGTACATGGTAACATCTTTCGATAGTTTTGATGACCTCTCGCAAAGGTGTTTCCTCAAATTCAAGTTGCGATTTTTTCCATCCCAACTCTGTGACTAAAGTTGTATGAGTTTTGATTAATTTATTTGTCTTTTTTTCAAAAGTAAGCTTTTCATTTGGTAACAACTGTACGGACTGATTATCATTTGTATTAACCTGTAAACGACCTTCGACCAATGCTACTTCTGCGTACTCTTCGGAGTCATAGTTGTAGAAATTGAATTTGGTGCCTAATACCCTTATCTTGAGTTCTTTTGAGTGAATGATAAACGGTTTACTTTCATCTTTAGCCACTTTAAAGAATGCTTCACCGGTAAAAGATAGTTCACGGTTTTCTTTTCCGAAATTCTGTTTGTATTTCAGAATAGAATGTGAATTCAGATTGACTTCGGTACCATCTGGTAGAATAAGGTTTGCACGTTGACCGGTAGGTGAACTGAAAATCACCTCCTGTGCCATCATTTCTTCAATCATACTCTGTTCTTGATAGAAATATAGTGTACTAGCACTTAGTATTGCTACTGCAATAACGGCTGCATATTTTACAAAAGATGGCCAAAGGCTAGATGTTTTTTCTTTAATGGAAAGGGGGGTATTTGTTGGATGGCTAAGTTCTTTTTTAATACGTGGAATCAGTAGTACAGCTTTTGCCTTGAAAATCTCTTTCGAAACTTTATTTTCCATCCATGCCTTATGCAGAATTGTTGCCAACTCATCGTCTGTCATTTGATTGACACGGCTTCTCATTTCTAGGAAATCCTTTTCTGAGATGGTGTCTGCCAAGTAATCAGCTAGTAACTTATCTATTCTATTTTGTTCCATACTTCTCTTTTTACAACTATGACGAGAAAGTATGGGAAGTATAACATATGTTTTTATGTGTTATAGAACATAATTACGAAAATAGGGAAATATTCCTTCATATATACTCTTAATTTAGCAAGTGCTGCGGAAAGTTGATTTCGCACGGACTGTTCTGATATTTCAAGTAATTCAGCTACATCTTTTACTTTTTTCTCATCTTCCTTTATCAATACAAAAATAAGTCTTTGTTGTTGTGTCAGTTTTTTCTTTGCTTCTTTCAGTCTCTCCTCAAACTCGTCCATATCAAACATGGAGCAACTTTCTGTTGAGGAAATCTGAGAATCCTGGATTATTTCAAGGTATCCGATAATTTCAGGTTTATTAATTTGCCTTCTGAATGAGTCAATGCACATATTTTGAACCATCTTGAACAAGTAAGACTTTATGGATGTTTCGATGTGTAGATCCTTTCTGTTTATCCAAATTTTAATGAATGCTTCCTGTACAATATCCTCTGAAATGCTTTCTGATTTTGTAAGATTAAATGCAAAGCCATATAAAAGGGAAGCATATTGAGTATATAGTAGAGTGTAGGCTTTTTCTGGATTGTTTTTTAATTCACTTACAATCTGAATTGTCTCTGTATCATTTGCATTTTTCATATTTCTGTTCTCGGACAATGAAGACCAACCTGTTTTTAAGTTGAAGTGTAGCTAAAGATTCGCATAATTTATAATTGCAAAAGTACTCAAAAAAAGCTAATCATACTAGAGTTGATATTGAAATTCGTTCCATTTCCAATCTGGATGGTGTCTGTTTTACAGGTAAACGGCTGTAGGATAATCTTTTCCATTCTCTTTTATGGTGTCAATATTCATTTCAAAATAAATGTTCTGTGCAGAATTCGAATTGATTTACTGATGGACTTTAATAGTATGTTTTCTTTGTTCTATCTGTATGTGAAGCAGAACTTTCATTGGGTAAGCTGGGTTGCTTTGTGATACATATCACATTGGTTGGAGATGGTTTTCAGAAACTATACGGAAGCCAGTTGCTTCGTTGGAGGAACATCCGATGGTGAAATACACGCTTTTCGAAGAAGACAGGAGAAAATCCGGAGGAAATTATAGGAAAGTGAGAGGGATTGTCATTCGGTTTGATGACTAGGAGAAAGTATTTGCGATGGGTGACGGACAGCGCATAGCATTGGTGTCCATCGTAGATATGTGTATGGATTTTAAACAGTAGAGGACATGCCTTTTCTACTGAATCTATAAGTGTACTTTTTTGTTCCCTGTTGTACCGCTTTTTTATTTGCGGCTTTTTTTTGTACAAAATATGGAATATCCACATCTTTTGTGCTCAAGGGGAGGGCGGCAAAAGATGAGCCTTTGAGGAAGGTGCTTAGAAGCGAACTCTCAAAAGAAAGGGCCACCCAGCTTGAAGGAAGCTTCGGCACTCAAAAGCAACATTACTCGCTCGCAAGAATAAAGGCCAGGAATAAGAAGACGGAAATCCTGTGGATTTTCTTCGGAATACATACGGCAAATGCCATACTGATGATTGACAAGATCAGGAACAGAACGGGGAAAGCTGCATGATATGAGTTTATTGAAAGAACCAAAAGAGGTCAGCAGACTTCTTCCGGAACTTCATGTCTTGCCCAATAAGAGTATATGAGAATAGACAGAAAAATGACAATAAAAATGGCATATGAAGTGATTATACTCTATCATCTTCATATGCCATGGTATTTTTTATAGGATTTACTGAATGTCCCTAAAAAACAATCGTCAAATGGCTTTCAGTTATAATCCGATCTCGATGGTTAGAGCAGGTAAACCGGAAAGTTTTTTCATTGTGATTTCATTAAAGTTTCTTTTTTAGCCTTTAAAAATGAAGAGAGCTTATTAATTTCGCTTCTATACTTTCGTTCGTTGACCCTGTTCTTATTTTCTTCTGGATCTATGTGATGGTCAAACAACATTCGAGAATGAATCTTTTCTTTTTGTTTCCATTCCGCATAGTTGTATCTATTGCTAACAGCATTGTCCCCTCCTTCCCATTGGATATATACTTGGTCTTTTATTTTTGCTTTTAAATTTGTTAAAATAGGAACAAAACTAGTGCCATCTAATTGATTCTTTGGTATGGGCAAATGACAAAGTTCACATAGTGTCGGATATAAATCTACGAATTCTACCATGGACTTAGTCTTTCCTTTTTTCAATCCGGGAACACGTACAATTAAAGGAACGTGAGTAGAACGATCCATTAAATTATGCTTACCGAGAAAGTTATGTTCCCCTAGATGCCAGCCATGGTCTCCCAGTAATACAACGATGGTATTATTTGCTAAACCTAACTCATCCAGAGCGTCCAGTACTTTCCCTATTTGCGCATCAACATAACTCAGACAAGCATAATATCCATGTTTGGCTTCTTTCTGAAAAGAAATATCATCTGCTGTGGTGGTACGTGCGTAAGCGTAGATTTCTGTAGAGTTTTTAACCTCATTCGGTAGATCTTTAGGACGAAAACGATTGTTAGCAACTGGAATTTTCTCTCGGTCATATAAATCCCAATATTTTTTAGGGGCATTAAAAGGTAAATGTGGCTTCCAAAATCCACATGCCATAAAGAAAGGTTTTCCTTGTTCTTTTAAACGTTTTAAGTCTGCAATGGCTTTTAATGCCAGTTTTCCGTCATCATAAGCGGTGTCAGGTACTTCAGCCCACTCACAGAAAGGTCCACGCATTGTTTTGGGATTGATAGTTCGTGCGGAGGCTTCATTCATCCATAATTCCCATTTATTGTATTCTGCCCAATATACATCATATCCGTCGGGATGTTTACGGTAAGGGGGTTCACTCCATGAATTAGCATGATCTGAAAGATGGTGGAAAACCTTGCCGTTTGAGATTGTGTAATAGCCATGTGATGTAAACCATCTTGATATCGGAATTGCGGTCGGGCAATCTTTGCTGGCATAAGCGGAATAGTTGACAAAACGATCTGGATAGTGTGGATACACTCCTGTTAATAAGCTGGCGCGTGAAGCTCCACTTACTGGGATATTGCAGTAAGCGTTCTGAAATAATAACCCGCTGGCGGCAAAACGGTCAATATTGGGGGTCTTTACTTCTTTTACCCCATAGCATCCTAACTCAGGGCGCATATCGTCTGCCATCAAGAATAGAACGTTCATTTTCTCTGTCTGTGAAAATACAGACAGAGAAGAGAAGGCAAGCATTGAAATGCTTGAAAACAAAGTGTATTTTAACTGCATAATTTTATTTATTGTTTTCCCATCCAGGATTTTGTTCGAGAGCAGGATTGAGTGCCAATTGATTTAGAGGAATTGGATTTAGATAGTAATGTTCCAACCACCCTATGGGTTTCTCGAAATAATATACATATCCTTCATTGTTGGATGGACCATTCATAACTTTTACATTAAATTCACTTGCATCTTTTAAATAGACTCCAGTAGGTTGTTTGTTTACATAATGTCCTTTTTTCCATCGGCGTAAATCGTCCAGACGAGTTCCTTCACCCATTAATTCAACGCGGCGTTCACGGCGGATTTCCCATAGTAAAGGATTTACATCTTGATCTCTGTCAGGATCAAAATCTGTGGTAATATCTGTCAAGACCATGTCGGCCACGTGAGCACGTTTCCTCAGTTTGTTAATAGTTTTATCTGCTATAGATTGATCGAATAGCCCTAGTTCATACATTGCTTCGGCATAATTCAACAGTATCTCGCCGAGTCTGAATAGGGGAGCGTCTGTAGTACAAACTCCATTGGCAGTGCTGGCATCGGTATGGGTATTATAGTATTTCCATACCCAGAAACCCATTTGGCTGGCATTCCATCCCTGTCCCCAATTGACATTTTTAAAATGGGGTTGCCCTTTGGTTATAAAACCTTTGAAATTAGATGTCGGCAACCGGTGATAAGTTTCTTTAGAAATTGTTGCCATCAAGTCAATATACTCGCGTTCAGAGGGATTATCTGTGAACTTCCATTGAGTAGTAGAGGCACTTGCTAGACTTACCATATAGGGAGGACATACTGTGTGATATAGACGATAATCCCTGTTGCGGAACTGGGCATACACATCTTTGTCACCTCCGTATGTGGTACTGTTTTTGATAGGATGTCCGTCACTGCACAAATAACTGTCCACGGCATCTTTGGTTGCTTCTATTTGTGACTCGCCGGTTCTTACCATACGTGTGAGTCCATGGCATAGCTGGCTGGTAGCATACTCTTTGTATAGAATAATTCCATTGATGCCAGCTAAAGACTCTGAGTTGAAAAGTTCTTCATAGTTGGGGTGTAGGGTAGTATATTTATTCATGACTTCCTTGGAAGCCCGTGTACATTCTTCTAAATAGGTTGTGGCATTTGGTAGGGCATGATATTTTCTCCATGTCCCTTCAAACAAACAAAAACGGGAGATTAATGATTGTACTACAGCTCGATTGATTGTATTATTGCCATCTCCGTCTACTTTGATATGTTCTTCTGCGTATTTCAAGTTATTCAGAATATTTTGGGCCACAACATCCCGTGGGTCTCTAGGGAAATATAGTTCCTCGCTGTCTTCTGATAAGGTATGTTCTACCCATGGTAAGTCTCCATATAGAGACAACATTTTAAAATATTTATAAGCGCGAAAAAAATATCCAACACTTCTCCAGTGTGCTTTTTCTGCATCATTCATGGATGATTGGTCTATATTGTCCAACATTAAATTTACCCGGCGGATGTATTCATAATCCCATGAATCAGAGGATGCAGGTACCTTAGCTTTTTGATACGCCCATTGGCTTTCATTGCCTGAGACATGCTTGATCATATTGTCAGCTTCATAATCTCCTTTAAAGATTTCATCAGTTTGTCCTGTTTTATATGCATAGCCGAAAAAGACGTTATACAGTCCCCAAGAGTAAGTCTTGAAGTTTTCATATGATCGGAAAGAGGTTAATTCCGTTTGTTGATCTTTAGGATATACCTCCATAAAATCATTATTTAAACAAGAGTTCATCAACAGGAAGAGTCCTGCTGCTACTATATATTTTTTCATAATGTCAGCTTTTATTATAAACTTAAATTAATACCAAATGAGAATTGACGCATATAAGGATAAGTAAATCCACGTTGTCCCAAATTGTCTGTTACTACACGTTCAGCATCTATCCCTTTGGGCAGATGATCAAATGTAAAGAGGTTCTCTCCACTAAAAAATACTGATAAGTTAGTAATACCCAGTGGCTTGATCAGTTTTATGGGGAAGGTATATGATAAACTGATATTGCGTATGCTCAAATATGCTCCATTTTGCAAAAAACGGGTTTGTGGTTTTTGATTGGCTTTAGTGTTTCCTTCTGCCTTTTCATATAAACGTGGGAAATAACTGTTTGTATGTTCTGGAGTCCAGTAATTCAATTGAGAGTCAAACAAAGTTGAGTAAGCATCGTAATGTGGATAGAATAGCTCGTTCATGAGCCAAAGATCCCGTTTGCCGACTCCTTGTAAAATAAATGACAGTGAAATACCTTTCCATGTTGCACCACCACGAATTCCGTATTGATATCTGCGAGTATCATTACCGATAATACGAGTGTCGCCTGGTTCGTTTGATGTGTTTTTACCATTGTTTATGATACCATTCCCATCAAAATCCACATAAAGTATATCTCCCGGATTAGGATTATAACCTTCCACTTTGGGAATATTGTTTTTTAACTTTCCTTGACTGTCAAAATCTTCGGTAGTATATAAGCGGTCTGTAGTATACCCCCATATTTCACCTAATTCCATTCCTTTCCGGTAAATCAGATTGTCATCCGAATCTTTTCCTAGTAAGCCTACCTCATTGTCGTATTTTGTGATTTTCGTACGCGAGTCATATAGGTTAAAACCTAAATAATATTGCACATTGCCGATACGGTCATTCCAATCCAAGGATATTTCCCAACCTTTGGCGCGTAAGTCGGCAGAGTTTTGTAATGGGGCTTTGGCACCCAATACTCCTGGAAGTTCCATACCTGGAGCTAACATTCCTTTTGTATCCCGTTGGTACCAATCAAATACAACATTTAGGCGGTTATTAAACAGTCCTAGGTCAAATCCGAAATCCAAGGTACTAACTTTTTCCCAAGTGAAACTATTGCTGACTAGGGCTGGAGGAGCCAATGTTGTAGTAGCTTGTCCGTTTACAACCCAATTAGCCAATGGAGAATCCATGCCAGGAATAAAAGCATAAGGTTCTATACTTTGATTACCGATATTACCATAAGAACCTCTCAATTTTAAGTTAGAAAGAAAAACTTTACTCCATTCCATAAATTGCTCTTCACTGACACGCCAGCCTACGGAAACAGAAGGAAAGAAGCCGAAACGATTTTCTTTAGGGAATTTCGAAGAACCATCATAACGCCCGTTTGTTTCGAGTAAATATTTACCGGCATAAGAGTAATTTATCCTATAGAATAATCCTCTGACATGGTATTCTTCAAATTCATCACTGTTTTTATAATCTCCTGTAGCTTGTGATAATGAGGGTAAATCTTCGTTAATCATATCTGTGCGTGACGCTTTCATCATCTTATAGGAATTGCTTTCCTGATTGAAACCAGCCATAATTCCAATGTCATGTTGGCCTAATGTTTTGTTGTAATTGGCATATACATTAAAAGCATTATAATTGGTTGCCCGATTTTCTATTTCATATTTCGAATTTGAAACAGACTGTTCTTTGCGGAAGTTAGCTCCGTGAGCATAAGCAAATTTCTTATCGAAAGTTGTGATTTCTCTGGTCTTTCTATTAAATGTATATTCACCGATTATTTTCAGATCTTTGAACGGAGTAATAGTCAGCTTGCCAAAGATGCGTAAATCGTTTCTGTCATTTTCTTTAGGTGCTGACAGATTGATGAAATTATGAGGAGTATTGATAGGCAAGATTTCACCATCCAGTTCCATATTACCTAATGGAAAATAAGATGGAAAGGCTACTGCTGCTCCCCAAATACCATAAGAAGCTGAAGTATAGGGAAGTTCTGAATGTGAATTCGCATATTTGATGTCTAACTCCGGAGTAATCCAGGAATGAATGTCGGAGCGGATGTAAGATGATATATTATAACGTTTATATGAGTCTTTGTCTGTAACAAGAATTCCATTTTGATTCACCATACCGGCTGACATTCTGTAAGATATTGATTTATTACCTCCTCCAACAGAAATGTTATGTGTTTGTTGAAAACCTGTTTCCATCATGTCGTTTAAGAGATCTGTTTCTTGTAAACTGTATCGAAGTCCGTCTACAACGGCATAACCGTCAGGATAATTGCTTGAATTAGTATTATATTCTTTCAATAACTCTAACCAGGTATCTACATTTTGTCCTGTCTGATATGATACTGTTCCCATATCTTTATAAGCTTGTACTGTTTGTAACGGAGTTGCTTTATGGGGTAAATTGCTGGGCTTACTGAATGAGAAGTTATTAGAGTAGTTGATAGAGAAGCGAGTGTCTTTCATTCCCTTTTTAGTGGTAACTAGGATAACTCCGAATGCAGCGCGTGCACCGTAAATAGCCGAAGATGCGGCATCTTTTAATACAGAGATAGATTCAATATCATTAGGATCCAGCATATTTATGTCCATCTCTACATTGTCAACTAATACAAGCGGGGCACCTTCATTGATGCTGTTCACTCCACGGATATTGAAAGACATTTCAGCACCGGGTTGGCCTGATGTGCCTGTTACCTGCAGTCCCGGCATTGCTCCCATCAGTACATTACTAACCGAAGTGACAGGACGATCACCCAATATTTCATCCATTTTTACACTGCTTACTGCTCCTGTCAGGTTGGCCTTTTTTTGTACGCCATATCCTACGACTACTACCTCTTCCAAAGTTTCAGTATCTTCCTTTAATACAACATTAAGTTCTTTCTTTCCAGAAACTTTCACTTCTTGAGAAACATACCCAATATAAGTAATCTGTAAAACGGCATCTTTGGGAGTATCCAGAACGAACCGCCCGTCTATATCTGTGATTGTACCAGTTGACTGGCCTTTTACGATGACATTGGCACCGATTATCGGTTCGCCATTCGCATCTTTCACAATACCTGTCACCTTATTTTGTTCTTGCTGTATTCCTTGCACAATCTCAGTAGAAAGAATGATTTTCTTTTCAAGCACCGAATACTTCACATTCGTTCCTGCGAAAATCTGATCCAATATCTTGAAGATATTATTGTTGTTTGCCGAAACTGATACAATACGTTTCAGATCTACGTGTTTATTGTTGAAGAAGAAATCAAACCCCGATTCTTTTTTCAGCTTTTCCAACACAGTGCCAACTGTTTCATTACGCACTTCAAGACTGATCATGGTCTTTTGCGCATACGACTCTGCCGCATAAGTCATACTTAGCGAACAGATTAAAAAGAGTACACTCAGTTTCATAGGTAATGGAGTTTTATTTAAGATTAACCTACACGACTTTATCATCCATAATAATTGGACGCTAAAATAAATTTTCATAATTTTGTAATTGAGATAAAGTGAATAAAATGTTGTCTTTGCTTGTCGCCAAACAAGCATGGAAAGATGATTTTTTCATACGGGGTGATACGCCAATATCCTCCCGTATGTTTTTGTTTAGGGAGCCTGTTGTCTGTTCATTTTTCTAGTATTTAAATTAAGGGTTAAACGTATATTAGTACACTTCTATTTTCAGCTTTTCCGTCTTTATATCTGCACTGTCAATGTAACGCCAGCGTATGTGGGAAGAAATCCGGAAATATTCCATAATACGCTCCAGACGCTGATGGGTGAATGTTCCTGTGAACGAACAGCCTTTCAGCCCCTTGTTGGACAATACGAATTCCACATTGAACCGCTTTCCAAGCATGTGCAGCACTTCATCCAACGGAGTGTCATTAAAGATAAGCTTGCCGTCTTTCCATGAAATCTCCGATTCGCCCGAGGTAGCGTAGCACTTGATATCTCCGGTTTGTGGGGAATAAACCAGCTTCTGTCTGGGGGAGAGCATACTCTTTTGAAATTTTCCTTTGCTATTCTTATAAATAAACCCTACGCTGCCTTCGATAAGCGTGGTGGAAATGGGAGTTTCATTACCGTATGCTTCCACATTAAAACTTGTTCCGTACACTTCCACCTGCGAATGGTGAGGGGTGGAAACGATGAATCGTTTCCGGGGGTGTTGGGTCACATCGAAATAAGCTTCACCGTTTAATTCCACTTGGCGCACATCGCCGGCAAAAAAGGTGGGATAGCGGAGGGAGGATTCCGAATTGAGGTGAACTACCGTGCTGTCCGGTAACAGGACGGAGGTAGTCATGCCCGCATTGGTTTTTATTTCCACCATCTGAGCGGTGACTACCGGCTGCTGTCTGTCCGGATACAGAGCCAATACACCTATCAGGAGGGGAACGGACAGGATGGCCGCAATGCGTTGTGTCCATCCCCACCAGGACAGGTTTCTAACTTTTGTTCTGCTTTTTACCTTGTCTAATGCTTTTTCCGTATCTATCTTCTTTGTGATGTGCTGTGTGTCTACAGCCAGATAGAGCGTATTCAGCTGCTTGGCTATGCGCAAATGCTCCTCATCGGCATTCAGCCAGGCTTCTATCTGTTCGTTCTCCGGCGGAGTGGTGTTTCCTTCGAAATACTTGGTCAACAAAGTTTCTATATCGGTATGGTTTTCCATGAATTATACTTTAATGTTTTCCTTTATATTATTAAGACAAGCGAGAATGAAAGGTATCTAAACGAAAAATGCTTTTTTTTAAAAAAAAGTTTTTTCCGATAAAAACAACTATCTTTGTACACAAGGAAAACAGTTATTATACTATGAATCATACCGTGGAAGACTTGTCTTTGTTTAATGCTCTCCGACAGGGGGATGGTAATTCTTTTGACCATTTATTCAGAAGGTACTATCCTATGCTGTGTGCCTATGCTCACCGCTTGGTGTCGCTGGAAGATGCCGAAGAGATTGTTCAGGAGGTGATGTTATGGCTGTGGGAGAATCGTGGGGATTTGATAATCGAGTCTTCATTGAATCAGTATTTGTTCAAAATGACTTATCGGAGGGTCTTGAACCACTTGACGCGGGAACAGGTGAAAACCAAGGCGGAAGCTGCCTTTTATGAGCGGACACAGGCGGCATTGTGTGAAGTGGACTATGGTCGTTTTGAGGAATTGGACCGGAAAATAAAGGAGGCGATGGCTGCTCTGCCCGACAGTTATCGGGAAGCCTTTGTGATGCATCGCTTTAAGGAACTGAGTTATAAAGAAATTGCTGAAGTGCTGGATGTGTCGCCACAGACGGTGGCTTACCGCATCCAGCAGGCATTGAAGCTGCTTCGTGTTTCCTTAAAGGATTACTTGCCTATGCTGGTATGGCTGGTGGGCTGAAAAGTACCTCTCCCTGAGTTTCCCTTGTTTTTTCCTTCAAATCCTTCAGCCCCTTCGCAAACGCCCGTCAATAAAGAAAAGCGGCTGAAGGATTTCCTCCCGGAATTCCTTCAGCCTAGTGTAGAAGTTTCAGCTCTTTATGGTTTGAGCTTCGTTTGTAGAAGTTTTCTATTATATTGTTTCGTTGTATATTTACTTTATTGTCAGGTCCGTGTCGTTTGTTGCCGATACGTTTTCCGTTTCGTTCTCCGGTTCGGGCAATTTCTCTTTTCCGTAGAATCCCGGCATCGGTTCATAGATGGGGTTGCGCGGAATGGAGATATTGCGCAGTTTTTTATCTTTCGCCAACTGAGCGATATAACGTCCCGCGGTAGCTCGTGTCAGTCCGCATAACGATTCAAACTTCCGGCGTGTCAGCACGCTGTTTGTCAGGAAGTATTCCGTCAGTGCTTCGTCTATACTCTCTTTGGTTACCGGCATGGAGTGCGGCTTGTATTTCGAACGCTCGGTCTTGACGTCGCTCAACTGATGCTTCAGGTATTTGTCCGCACGGAATGTCACCGATTTGAATTTCACCTTGTTGGCACGTGTGGAGCTTGGTGTCCGTGTCTCGGGGCAGGTAAGCGATATATGGAAATATCCTATCCCTTCGATATGTACCCGGGCACCGTCCTTCAAGTAGTAGGCCAGTTTCTCGCTGAGCGAGATAATGGTTGCCTTGATGTCCGCCACGGTGAGCGAGGAGCCGTACTGTATTTCCCGCGCCAGATAGTCGGTGTTGATGCGCTGCCAGTTTACTACACGGGCGTGATAGCGCTTCTTGCGCGTACCTATCGTATTGGGTGATTCATAAAATTCAAATTTGATAGCCATTCGCTTATTTGTTTTTATCCGGTTGTTTATGCTTTCTTGTACGGAAGAGTTTGTTGCAACTTCCTTTCAAGTTAATCGTTTCACTTTAGTGATGAAATAATATCACTTAAGTGATGAAGTTGTATCACTTAGGTGATGAAACTTCATCATTCTAGTGAAACGATTAACTTGACGGTGCAAAAGTATGAAATAGTCTTGATAAAAACGAATAATTTCCCAGTTATTTTCGCTTAGTCACTTTTTTGCGGTAGTGTGGGGTAAATGCTTGTAAAAGGGCATTTTGAGTGTTATCTTTGTGATATTACACAACCCCAAATAATGAAAAAGGATGAAAAAATTAGTGGAAAATTTACTGAGTTGGTGCAAAAAGAGTATGAAAATGAGGAGATGCGTGGGAAAAAGCACGGCTCCGGTTACCGGGCAGTCGGTGGGGCAAACCGGAAATGCGGAAGGGGTGTTGCCTTCAACGGCTACGGAAACGGTGGATGAAATTGTTCTCCCAGCGGCTGTCGAAACAGCTGGTATGGCAGAAACTATCGATGAAAAGGCGGCTTTTGGCAAATCGGGGCGCAAGAAGCCGGAGAATATGCTGGTGGCCTTGCAGTGCTTTTTGACCGCACGGTATGATTTCCGTTACAATCTTCTCACCGAACAGACGGAGTATCGTGGGAAAGAGATGCCGGATGAAGAGTATGCCATGGTGGCTCAACGTGATTTGAATACATTCTGCTTGGAGGCGCGTTCCGGTGGCATCAACTGCTGGGATAAGGATGTGAGCCGTTTGCTCCATTCCAGAAAGGTGGAAAACTATCATCCTTTTCTGCATTATATGAGCCACTTGCCTCAATGGGACGGGGTGGATCGTGTTACTCCGCTGGCTGTGCGTATATCGCGTAAGCCGATGTGGGTGAAAGGGTTTCACCGTTGGATGCTGGGTGTTGCCGCCCAATGGCTGGGGCAGGCGCAGGATTGCGCCAATGCGGTGGCGCCTATGTTGGTGAGTCGTGAGCAGGGGAAGCGCAAGTCTTCTTTTTGCAAGATTTTGATGCCCAAGGAACTTACACCTTATTATATAGACAAGTTCGACCTGACGAGCGAGAGTGGATGTGAACAGAAACTTTCGCTTTTCGGACTGATCAATATGGATGAGTTCGACAAGTACCGTGCCGGACAGATGCCTGCCTTGAAGAATCTGATGCAGATGACCACACTGACTTTCCGCAGGGCACATCGTCCGGCATTCAGTCATCTGCCCCGTATCGCCTCTTTCATCGGTACGTCCAATATGACGGACCTGCTGACTGATCCCACAGGAAGCCGCCGTTTCCTTTGTGCGGAAGTGGACGGCAAAATTGACTGCACACCGCCCGATCATGCGCAGCTGTTCGCCCAGCTGAAAGCGGAGCTGTCCGGAGGAGAGCGTTACTGGTTCTCGGAAGAGGAAGAAAAGGAGATACAGCACAGCAACCGGAATTTTTATAAAATGCCTGCCGAACAGGAATTGTTTTTGCGTTGTTTCCGGATGCCGCAGGAAGGTGAGTTGTCCAAGCCCTATACCACGACGGATTTGTTCAATTATTTGCAGAAACATTATCCGGCGGCCATGCGTGGGGTGACTCCGAACCGGTTGGGCAGGATGATGGTTGCATTAGGGATACAGCGTGTTCATACCGAGTATGGCAATGTGTACCGGCTGGTGAAGCTGAAGGATTCTTCCGCGGCCTGATACTTTTTCCCGGTGTGATCCTTCAGCCGGAACGCCCTCCTGCAAAGGGTTTGCGGGAGGACTGAAGCTTTTGAAGGATTTTTCAGGGGGAATCGTATAAGGGGAAATAAATGAAAAAGATTGCTTAGCGATTTGTATGTTCGACTTTTTGGGGTGGTGGCGTTTTTATCTATAAAAACATGGAAGTGACAGTTTACATATTTATTACATTGTTTCTTCTTGGGATTGTCCGGAAACGAGATGCTCCAAGTTTTATGCTGCTCCGGGAGATACTTTGCAGTTGAAAGTTTCCTTCCGGTCGGACAGCATAGGGGTGTTTGTCCGTGAATTTCATATCTATGGCAACTTTCCCTTTTTGCCACTTGGTCTGACGGTGGAGGGCGATTGCATATAAGGCAAGCTCATAGCATATAAGAGAAAGAATTAACAGGATAATTTTGTTTTTATCGAAGGTTTATTGCTAACTTTTTCTTCATTTTCTTTTAGGGTAGTCAATAACCTTTTTAGTATTATTGAACCAGCTTTAGTCGGTCCTAGTGTTTAATTTTAAAATTTTGGTAAAAAGATGCCGAAGTATTGTAACCATTTTCTTTTTGATTAAACCGACAAGTTGCAAGTTCTTGAATTTCTTCCTAGCTTTGTATTCGCTTGTTTTTAACAGGAGTACTTGCGTGAAGAATATGAGAAACATAGGAAGGATAGTATTACCAATCATTATTTTGTTATTGACTGTGCGGATAAATGCCGTTCCGGCCAAAGCATTTGATATGATAGTAAGAAACCTTCCTAATTCGGAACAGTTGCCGACCAAAGAATTGCTTTGTATCTTCCAGGATTCGGAAGGATATATGTGGTATGGCACTGAAGGGGGAGGCTTGTGCCGTGATGATGGATATACGGTGAAAGTATTCCGTTCTGATTTCAAGAACCCGGGAGTCTTGGAAAACAACAGTGTGACGTGTATTACTGAAGACGGTGAAGGGAAAATATGGTTTGGAACGAAGCGTGGCGTCTATATTTTGTCAAAAACAGATTATGAGATAAGGGCGCTTGCTGATGAAACGATAAAGAGCTGGACTATAACTACAATGACAGCGACGTCTGATGGTACGATCTGGATTTCGACTAACAGGCATTTGTTTCGATACAATGAGTCAGGGGAAAGAACTGGAAAATATATTCTTAAATGGAAAGGACAAGAGAATACCGTCAATTCTATTTATGAGGATAAGAAACAGACTGTTTGGGTAACTCAAGCAAAAGGCGGGCTTTTTTGCTATGATAAGGTAAAGGACTCTTTTATTTCATATCCTTGGCCCTATGATGAGTATCCCACAAGCATGACGGAAGATCATAACATCCCGTATTATTGGGTTACTACTTGGGGAAAAGGTATTGTACGTTTTGACCCCAAGGCACAGGATACGGACAAAATGTTTGGATTGCAAACAGTGGATAATGCGTCTTCTAACTCCGATACCCGAAAGCTTCATCATATCATACAAGATTCTGTTAAGGGATATTTGTGGGTGACTGCGGCAGATAACTTATATGCCTATAAAATAACGGCCGATGCATCCTTGGATAAGGTGGATCTCTCCCGTTTATTATCAGCTGACAGGAAAATCCTCACAAAGATTCTTTCCGATCAATCCGGAAATTTATGGGTGACAGGTTATTATCCTTCTTCTTTCATTATTTCTTTTCTACCCAATGAAGTGCTTCCTTTGTCTATGGAAGGGGTAAAGCAAAATCTGGGGGTAATCGCATCTCCTATGCAGTTTTCTCAAGAGAAAAATTATTATTGGATCAGGCAAAAGAAATTGGGACTGTATGCTTATGATCCCCAGAGAGAGCGTATGTCTGTTGTTAAGAATGACAGGGAGCTTTCTTTTTTCTTTGAGAGGCCATCGGATAGAGAGGGAATCTATATGGTAAGGGATCATTCGGTAATTTTAATTCGGTATAAGGAGAACCGGCTTTTTGAATCCATCGTATGTACCATACCCATTAAACAAGGTGAGCGTATCCGTGCTTTGCATGATGACCGTCGTGGGAATCTTTGGATAGGGACTACTTACCATTTATTCCGGTATAGCTTGGAGGAAGGCCGATTGACTACAGTTTGTGATGATGTTGGTTTTATAAATGCTATCGTTTCGTCTAATGAAGGAGTTGTTTATTTTGCAACTGAAAGTAGAGGGTTGTGGAGAATTTCCGGAGAAAGCCGGTTGCAAATAAAGGATACAGGAGAAAATTATTCGGTATTGACTGTCGCACCGGACAACAATCTTTGGGTGGGTACTAAACAGGGCAATGTGTATAGTTATTCTTCGGATACGAATAATTTTATTTCCCGGACAAAAGATTGTGGATTGACAGGGGATGCTGTGTTGGATATAAAGTCGGATGACGATGGGAATCTTTGGATTCTTACATCACAGCGGGTAATGGTCTGTCATCCCGGAACACATACCTTTAATATGATGTCTTGTGCTGATTCTTGGATAAATCTGGAAGATTTCCAGTCATTGTATAAAGGCCATCGGGGAGAAATGAGTGTGGGTGGACGAGGTGGAATTGTGATTTTTCCTCACTATAATGAAAAAAAGAGGAGGATACCTGAACCAACGGTGCATTTGACATCCGTCGAAATGAATAACACCTCTGAAATCGGGGTGGGTAATCAAGAGAAAATAAGCCTGTCTCCTCATGAGAGAAATGTGAAATTGTTTTTTTCTACTTTTGACCATTTGAATACGGATAAGGTAAGATATGCTTATCGTTATAAACAAAGAAACGATAATTGGGTGGCCTTGCCGGCAGGGGAAAATAGTATCGGATTGTCAGATTTGTCAAAGGGGGAATTTGAACTGGAAGTCCGTGCTACAGATGAGAATGGGCTGTGGAGTAAGAGTACATTAACGGTCATGATCCAGTGTTTGCCTGCTTGGTATGAAACAGGTTGGGCGTATTTGTTTTATGTGCTTGTTGTTTTATCGGTTGTTTGGGGATTGGGCCGGATGTATATGAAATTACGGAAGTCCATTGTTGCACAGACTGTTCTGCCACTGGAACAAAATCCGGAGCAAAGGCATGAGATAGATCCATTGCCGGAAGAAGGAAAAGTAGAAGCGAATTCTATTTCAGCATCTGATGAGCAATTAATAAAGAAGGCATTGGATATGGTTGAGAAGAACCTTGGTAATCCTGAATATTCCATAGAAGATTTAAGTAGGGATATGTGCATGAGCCGTGCTACTCTTTATCGTAAGATTACATCTATCACCGGAAGCTCGCCTTCTGATTTTGTGAAGAATGTACGTCTTCGTAAAGCTGCCGAATTATTGAAAGAAGGAGGGCTTTCCATTGCTGAGATAGCTGATCAGGTTGGTTTTAATACGCCTAGTTATTTCACAAAATCATTCAAGAAACTGTTTGGGGTATTGCCTACACAATATAATAAGTGATGTTTTAGTGATAAGAAGGAGATAGCTTTTGTGGCAGTTGATGGAGGAATAATTATAAATATGATTCATAAAGTTCAATTAAAGTGTATAAATTTCCATGTTAATGAACAAAAATACATTTTGGGGCTTTATAAATAACGATATATTTGTAAAATGCTGCTTGAATATTTCAGATTGAAAGAAATAAGGTACTCATTTTACATTTAAGACCATGAAAGAACTAAAGATGTACATCGATGGGCGATTCATCGAAAACCAATCCGATAAGTGGATTGATGTATTGAACCCTTCTACGGAAGAAGTGATATCTAAAATGCCTGATGGCACACCGGAAGATGCACGTGCTGCTATAAATGCTGCCGTGAAGGCACAGCTTTCTTGGGAGAGTCTTACCTCTATTGAACGTGCCGGCTATTTAACTCGGATTGCACAAGGTATCCGCAAGCGGGAACAGGAATTGACTGATATTATTATCCGGGAGGGTGGAAAAACAAGAGGATTAGCTAATGTAGAGGTGTTATTTACGGCTGATTACCTTGATTATATGGCCGGATGGGCCCGTCGCTATGAAGGGGAAATCATTCCTAGTGACCGTCCTCACGAAAATATATTTGTCTTTAAGAAACCTATTGGGGTGACAACAGGCATCCTGCCTTGGAATTTTCCTTTTTTCTTGATTGCCCGTAAGGCCGCTCCTGCTCTGTTGACGGGGAATACAATTGTGGTAAAGCCGAGTCAGCTGACACCGGAAAACGCGTATGTTTTCGCACAGATTGTAGATGAAGTTGGGTTGCCTAAAGGTGTATTCAATCTGGTGAACGGTCGTGGTTCGGTGATTGGACATGAATTGGCTGCTAACCCCAAAGTAGGTATGGTTAGTCTGACTGGAAGTGTGGAGGCTGGAATACAGACTATGGCAGCCGCTTCTACCAATGTGACGAAGGTTTCTTTGGAATTGGGAGGGAAGGCTCCCGGTATTGTAATGCCGGATGCAGATTTGGATTTAGCTGTAAAATCCATTATTGCTTCGCGTGTTATTAATACAGGACAGGTATGTAATTGCTGTGAGCGCGTGTATGTACATTCTAGTATAAAAGAGGCTTTCCTTGAAAAACTGTTGGCAGGATTCAAGCAGGTGAAAGTGGGTGATCCGAATCAGTATACAGACCTCGATATGGGTCCGTTGATTGATGCCAATGCACTGAAATCAGTAGAAGAGAAAGTGAAAAAAGCTATTGAGCAGGGAGCTGAGTTGCTATGCGGTGGTCATCGTATCGGTACTAAAGGATATTTCTTTGAACCGACGATTTTGGTCAATTGTACCCAAAAGATGGATATTATTCAGGAAGAAACTTTTGGACCGGTACTTCCGGTTGTTGAGTTTACAGAGGTGGAAGATGCCATTGCCTGGGCTAATGATTGTGAATATGGGCTGACTTCTTCTATTTATACCCAGAATCTGGATATGACATTCAAATTGATTCGTGCGTTGAAATTTGGTGAAACTTATGTGAATCGTGAGAATTTTGAGGCGATGCAGGGATTCCATGCTGGATGGCGTAAATCTAGTATCGGCGGCGCGGATGGTAAACATGGGCTGGAAGAGTATTTACAGACGCAGCTGGTTTATTTGGAAACTAAAGGCTGATTCTCATCATTATTCTATGTAGGATTGTCTCGGGATATAATTCGTATTTTATGTCTTGAGATACATCTTGTTATATGATGGATATTTATTATTGATCTGGATTGATACTTTAAGAAGTATAGAGTACAAAATACTTGTTGTTTCGTCCTGTTGGAAAAGGTTTATTCATCATAAAACAGCATGCTATGAAATTGTTTTTTTCCTTCGTTTTTGCCTTATTGGCTTTTACAGCTTGTACAAAACCCGAAAAGGAAGTCTATATCTTCACTTCTCATCGTGAGCCGGCATTGGACGGGTTACATTATCTTTACAGCTATGACGGCTATCATTGGGATAGTATCGCAGGTTCATGGTTGAAACCGGAAATAGGAAATAAGACTCCTTATTATAATTATTTCACTAAACAGACCGAAGAACAGAAATATGCTCCCAATTCGATGATGCGTGATCCGTCCATGACCCAAGGCCCGGATGGAACTTTCCATTTAGTGTGGACAATCAGTTGGAATGGAGAACAGGGATTTGGTTATGCCAGTTCTAAAGACTTGATTCATTGGAGTGAACAACGCGAAATTAAAGTGATGAAAGACTCTTTGACTAACAATGTGTGGGCACCGGAAGTTTTCTATGATGATGAAAAGGAACAGTTCATCGTTGCCTGGTCTTCTGCCATTCCTGTAGAAAGATATACGGCAGCCGATAGTTTGGGAGCTAATAAAAGTCACCGTGCCTATTATACCACGACCAAGGATTTCCAAACGTTTACTCCTGCAAAGGCGTTTTATGATCCGGGATTTAATTCTATTGACGGATTTATAGTAAAGCGTGATAAAAACGACTATGTATTAATTATAAAAGACAATCGCAAGCCTGGTTACAGTGATTTGTTCTGTGTATCCGGGCCATCGGCAGAAGGACCTTATGCTGATCCGTCAGTAAAATTTGCACCGACTTACTCTGAAGGTCCGTGTGCCGTGAAAGTAGGTGATGAATGGTTGATTTATTTTGATGTTTATCGGGAAGGACGGTTTGGAGCCGTGTCTACAAAAGATTTCAAGAACTTTACTCCCATTGACGATCAGATTTCTATTCCGCAAGGACATAAGCATGGTACTATCATAAAAGTTCCCGAATCAGTTTTGCTCAACCTGAAAGCGGAGGAAGCTAAAAGATTCCCTCAAAAAGACTAGTTATTACCCAGAATTGTCTGCTTGAATAAGTTACTTTGGGCTTTTGAAATTTATAAGATGAATGCACAAATGAAAAACAAGAATCTAGTATTATTATTCCTTCTTCTGATGGTGGAAGGAGGGCTGCTTTCGGCAGCAGCACAGAGCAAATCGTCGGTTTATAAGCCTTGGAGTCATGGACAACTGAAAGTAAGTAAAGAGAACCGTTATCTGATGAATGCGGACGGAACTCCCTTTTTCTGGTTGGGAGATACGGGATGGCTGTTGCCCGAGAAACTGAATAGAGATGAGGCTGCTTATTATCTGGAACATTGTCGTCAGGCAGGTTTCAATGTGGTGCAGGTACAGACTATAAATGGAGTTCCTGCCATGAATTTCTATGGCCAGTATTCCATGATAGATGGTTTCAATTTTAAGAATATAGACAGAAAAGGAGTTTACGGGTATTGGGACCACATGGATTATATTATTCAGAAAGCTGAGCAGAACGGCATTTACATAGCGATGGTATGTATCTGGGGAGGGCTTGTGCGCTCCGGAAAGATGAATGTTGAAGAGGCCAAAGCGTATGGTAGATTTTTAGGTGAACGATATAAAGATGCCCCTAATATTATTTGGGTAATCGGTGGAGATACTTATGCTGACCGGAATACTGAGATTTGGGAGGCGTTGGCGAATAGTATTCTTGCTGTGGACGAGAATCATATAATGACCTTTCATCCGTTTGGTCGTACATCCAGTGCTACCCATCTGAATAATAAGGAGTGGATGGATATGAATATGTTCCAAAGTGGACACAGGCGTTATGGCCAGAAAAAAGGAGATGGTGATACTTCTGTTACGGGATTGGAGGAAGACAATTGGCGTTATGTAGAAGAGGCTTTGTCCATGACTCCACTGAAGCCTGTTCTGGATGCAGAACCCAGTTATGAAGGTATTCCTCAGGGATTGCATGATCCTGCCCAGCCACGCTGGCGTGACTGTGATGTGAGACGCTATGGATATTGGTCTGTTTTTGCGGGCTCTTGCGGACATACATACGGACATAATAATATCATGCAGTTCTTGAAACCGGGTACACCCGGTGGGTATGGAGCTGATGGAATAGAGAAACCTTGGTATAAAGCAATGCAGGATCCCGGCTTCAATCAGATGAAATATCTGAAGAATCTGATGTTAACTTTCCCTTATTTTGAACGTGTACCGGATCAAAGTGTAATTGCCGGTACGAATGGGAATCGTTATGACAGAGCCATTGCGACTCGCGGAAAGGATTATTTGTTAGTATACAATTACTCCGGAAATCCGATGTCTGTTGACTTGACTAAAATCAGTGGCGCAAAAAAGAAAGTATGGTGGTATAGTCCTAAAGATGGAAAACTTTCTTTTATAGGAGAATTTGATAGTAAAATTACTCCCTTTACCTATGACGGCAGTTATAATCGGGATAATGACCAGGTATTAATTGCTATAGATTCAAGCAAGAATTATATTTCTACCGAATGGCTGGAACTTCCTATGGTAAATCAATAGCATTTTTAAGGAATACAGCCAAAAAGTCTTATTAAGTCTTAATGAAACGGGAAAAGTCAATGCGGAAATTGTAATTTTGAAAAAACACATTTACAAATGAAACGCATTGGCTTTTTCTTATTCTTTTGTATTCTTTCCTTGCATGGCATAGCTCAGGTTGAAAATGACAAGGATACGCTCATCATCCGGCAAGATAAAATCAATGAGTTTATCAATGAGATGAATGAGGCTGATAAAAGTATGGATTTTATAAACGAACCTCCTACGTTGACACCTCCCGTTTTATCTGATACGTTGCGGATGCCAAAATTTGATTTTACTCCCCGTGAAGAAATGCCTAAGATATCCCCTTATACTTTTTCCGGAAATCCTTTCGGACATGATTATATAGATGGACGTGCTTATCAGATTAATAGTACAGGGATTCTGAGTGGTTATCATTCCTTTCAAGGGTTGCCTTCTATAGGTGAGGCACGTAATGCCGGAGTGATGTACACACAGCGTCTCAATGATTTTATAACCGTGACGGGAGGAGTATATGCTGCTAAATACAATGTATATGGAGTCCGCTTTAATGATTTAGGTGCTAAGGGAAGGTTGTCTTTTCGCATTAATGACAGAATGAAGATCAATATGTTCGGCACATACTCGGTGTATAACGGATATGGTATGACTCCCGCTTCACAGCTTTTTATGAACCAGAATTCATACGGAGGCACTTTGGAATTTAAAATATCGGATAGTTTCGGAATTGAAGCGGGAGCAGAGAGGGAATTTAATCCGATGACCCGTAAATGGGAAACCCATCCTATTATTATGCCGGTATTCTATAAATAATAATTTGTGTATCTTTACGGCATGAATGAAGAGATAGAAGAGTATTACGAAGAGTTATACAGGCTTTATATAGATGAAAACCAGCCATTGGAACGCCGTTACAGGCAATTGCGTGAATCATTGGAGCGTGTGGTGCGTGAAAAGATACAAGGGAATAGTTTGCAGACCACTGATTTGGCCGCCCGTATTAATTATGTAGCCACTCAATATGGGCTGGATCTGAAAGAACAGAATCAGTTACATACCTTTCGTCTGACTTCCAATGATATTTTGAACCATCGTAAGTCTCCTGTAAAAGAAGAGTTCCTGCGTGATTTGCGTGCAGTGGCATACGCATATAGGAAGATGTTTGCACAGGATATTCCATTGAAGTTGTTCTCAGTTCTTCCCAAGCAGGAAATAGCATCTTCAGGGAAAAAAGAAAAGATGGAATACATCCGCCGCATCCGTGTATGCTTTGATTATGCCGATGATACCTATTTGTATGTACATCCTGTAGATGTAATAGCTGATGAACCTATACGGGTTGTTTATAATAAACCCGGTATAAATCATGAATTTGAAGAAACCATAAAGGAACTTTGGCGATATGCCCAGCTTAATCTGCTGGATGTTTCTGTAGATAGGGATGGAATTTATACCCCTTCTTTTATCGTATTGGAACCGGATTATTTGATAGATATCAGTTCACTGGCGGAATGTTACAAGGATTATGGCAGCCATCCGGCAAACTATTTTTTGAGCCGGCTGGTGCCGATTGATAATGCCCGCCCTTTGCTGTTGGGAAATATAGCCAATCTGTTCCTGGATGAATGGATACATGCAGGTGAGGAGGAGCCGGACTATATAGACTGTATGAAGAAGGCATTCCGGCAGTATCCCATTGAACTGGCTGCTTGTGCCGAACTTCGTGACCCGTCCAAAGAGAAAGAGTTTGCCAAGGATTGCCGGATGCATTTTGAGCATATACGGGACGTTGTACAACACACTTTTTTGGAGCCGGGGTATAATCTGGATAAAAAGGAGGCTGTGCTGGAACCGTCCTATATTTGCGAGGCGTTGGGCATTCAGGGACGTCTGGACTATATGCAGCGGGATATGAGCAGCTTTATAGAAATGAAATCGGGCAAAGCGGATGAATTCTCCATGCAGGGAAAAGTGGAACCCAAGGAAAATAATAAGGTTCAGATACTGCTATATATGGCAGTGTTGGAATATAGCATGGGACAGGACCGGCGGCGTATGCATCCCTATTTGCTTTATACCCGTTATCCTTTATTGTATCCGGCCAGAGCATCGTGGGCTCAGGTAAGGCGGGTTATCAATTTGCGTAACCGTATTGTTGCTGCCGAGTATGGGGTACAATTCCATAATCATCCTGATTTTACACGCAACTTGTTGGCACAAATCAATCCGGAGGTGGTGAATGAAAGAAAACTGAGCGGCAGATTCTGGGAACAGTATTTGAAGCCCTCTATCTCGCGTTTCCGGGAGAAGCTGTCGGCGTTGGAACCTTTGGAACAGGCCTATTTTTATACGCTTTATAATTTCATTACAAAAGAACTTTATACCTCCAAATCGGGAGATGTGGATTATGAAGGACGTGCAGGGGCTTCAGCTCTTTGGCTGAGTACACTGGATGAGAAACGTGAGGCGGGAGAGATATTATATGATTTGCAGATAATGGAAAATAGGGCATCACAGGCTCATAAGGCTTATATACTTTTGTCTATTCCGCAATATGATGAAATGTTTCTTCCCAATTTCCGTACAGGAGATGTAGTTGTGTTGTATGAGCGTAATAATGACTTGGATAATGCGACCAATAAAATGGTTTTTAAGGGTAATATTGAGCAGATTACAGATACAGAATTGCGTATTCGTTTACGTGCTACCCAACGTAATGCTTCCGTTTTTTCTCCGGACAGTCGTTATGCTGTAGAACATGATACGATGGATACTACATTTCGCAGTATGTATTTGGGACTCTCCGCTTTTCTGGATGCGAATACGGAAAGACGGGAATTATTGCTGGGACAACGGCCTCCCCGCTTTGATTCGTCTTTTGATGAAGCTATAGCGCTGACCGGTGATGATTTTGAGAGGGTGGCGTTGAAAGCTGAGTCGGCCCGTGATTATTTTCTTTTGGTGGGACCTCCCGGAACAGGAAAGACTTCGAGGGCGTTGCGTAGAATGGTGGAACATTTCTATGCAGCATCATCTATGCAGATATTGTTACTGGCTTATACCAACCGGGCTGTTGATGAAATTTGTCAGTCACTGTCCTCTATCACTCCCTGTATAGATTATATACGGGTGGGAAGTGAGCTTTCCTGTGATGTACGTTTTAGAGGACATCTGTTGGAGAATATATTGGCGGAATGCAACAGTAGGAGAGAGGTGAATATCCGTATGGCAGATTGCAGAGTATATGTTGGAACCGTGGCCTCTATTGCGGCTAAAGCTGAACTTTTTAAATTAAAACGTTTTGATGTAGCCATAGTGGATGAAGCCACCCAAATATTAGAACCCCAATTGTTGGGTATTCTGTGTGCCAAGTTTGCCGATGAAAGAAATGCAGTGGGTAAATTTATCCTGATAGGTGATCATAAACAGTTGCCTGCCGTTATTTTGCAGAATAGCAGACATTCTGAAGTGCATGATGAGGGACTTAGGGAAGCCGGACTTTTTAATTTAAAAGATTCTCTGTTTGAGCGGCTTTATCGTTTTCATTTAAAAGAAGAATCTCCTAAAGCGATAGATATGCTTTGCCGTCAGGGGCGTATGCATCCGGGAGTGGCTTTTTTTCCCAATAAAGCATTTTATGCCGGAAAATTGGAGACTTTGGGATTACCTCATCAGTTGGAGCACATAGAGGCTCCGGTACGTTTTATCCCTTCGAAGCAAGATTTGGAGAGCGTTTCCGGAAAAACAAACAGATATGAGGCACAGATTGTCGCCGGTTTAGCCAAAGAGGTGTATCTGGTTCATGAAGAGGAATTTGATCCGAATCGAACGTTAGGGGTCATTACTCCTTATCGAAGTCAGATTGCTTTGATACGTAAAGAGCTTCAGGCATTGGCTATTCCTGCTTTGAGTAGGATTTCCATTGACACTGTGGAACGGTATCAGGGCAGCGAACGTGATGTCATTATTTATTCTTTTTGTGTGAATCACCTCTATCAATTAAGGTTTCTGCCCAACCTGACAGAAGAGGACGGTGTACAGATTGACCGTAAGTTGAATGTCGCTTTAACGCGTGCACGCAAGCAGCTTTTTATCACAGGAGTCCCTGAAATATTAAGTCATAATTCTATCTATCAATATCTTCTGAAAACTATTTATTAGGGAAAAAAATACCACAGGCTACTTAGGTGTGTAGTCTGTGGTGAATTCTTTAATTAGGCATCAACCGGTTTGTATTTGGGGACCAATGCTTTCATGATAATCCAACCAACCAAATAAGCTACGGCACATACACAGAATATGATGAAGTAGCCGGCAGGTTTTCCTTCGAATCCCATAAAAGTCATATTCGTTTCTGCTGCATAGTCAAACAGTCTGCCAGATCCCATATTAATACAGAATGAACCTATACCACCTGCCATACCACCAATACCTACGATAGTAGCGATGGTGCTTTTGGGGAACATATCACCTACTACAGAATAAATATTAGCAGACCATGATTGGTGTGCCGCACCTGCAATACCGATAATAATGATAGGATACCAATATGAATAATTGCCTAAAGGTTGGGCAAACAATGCCAGCAGTGGGAACAAGGCAAAGATAAGCATAGCCTGCATACGGGCTGCATATGGATTCTTACCTGTTTTATTAATGATAATAGTAGGTAACTTACCACCATAAATAGATAACATGGTAATAGCATATAATACGAAAATCAACATTTGTGCGGTACCCGTATCTGAAGCGAAACCGTATACATCCGAAATATATGCCGGAGTCCAGAACAGGAAGAACCACCATACGCCATCAGTCATGAACTTACCGACAAATACAGCCCATGTTTGGGGAAATTTGAAACATTGCAAGAATGAAATCTTCTTGTTGTCGAAGTCGTTGGCAGCAGCTTGTTGTTCTGCTGATTCTTCAGGATTGTTGTTGTCTTGTTCGATATATTCCAGTTCGGCAGCATTCACGCGAGGGTTGACATTGGGTTTCTTATAGAGGAACATCCAAAGTCCCATCCAAATGAATCCTAAACCACCGATAACGATGAAAGCCATTTCCCATCCGTTGCCCACACCAATACTTTGGAAATAACGTGCCAAAGGAGGAATAGTGATCGGAGCGGCTAAAGCACCTACTGTAGAACCTGCATTAAAGATGGAAGTGGAATATGCACGGTCCTTTTTCGGAAAATATTCGGCTGTTACCTTAATAGCTGCTGGGAAGTTTCCTGCCTCACCTACACCTAATACGATTCGGGCAGCGATAAAGTAATAAACGCTGGTAATGGCGATAGTTGAAGCGACGGCTCCTGTTGCAGAAAGCATCTCTTCTGCGTTATGAATACCTAATGTTTCTTCGGTTGCCCAACCGCACAATGCATGAAGACAAGCTCCTAAGGACCAGACAAAGATAGCCCAGAGATAACCTTTTTTAGTTCCCATCCAGTCAATGAAACGACCGGCGAACAGGTTGGCAATGGCATACACTATAGAGAAAATAGCTGTGATATCTCCGTAATTCGAATCCGTCCAGTGAAATTCCGGAGCAATGAAGTCTTTCCAGGTTAGTGAAAGCACCTGACGGTCGAGGTAATTGACTGTAGTGGCAAAGAATAGCAGACCACAGATTATCCATCTGAAGTTTGTCATCTTCTCACCTACTTTTTGAAATGTACTCATGATAATAGATTTAATTATGTTTTTCTTATTAGACGCAAAAATAACCATTCTGTACCTATTCTCTATGCAAAAATTGGTGGAAAGCCTGTATAAATCGGTACAATGGTAAGATTTCTAAAAAAATCATTCTGAATGTCGCAAAAAAAACTGAAAACGAGTTGATTTCTTGCAACATTCAGAATGACAAGAGTTAATGAGTAATGGTGTGTACCATTCTACTTATCTCATATCTGTGTATTTTATTTCATCCTTGTCACTGTATTTCAGGTTTTCACCTCCCATACCCCAAATAAAGGTATAGTTGCTGGTACCTGCAGCGGCATGGATAGACCATTCGGGAGAAGTGATGGCTTGTTCATTGTGTAACCATACCAGACGCTCTTCTTGCGGTTCGCCCATCAGGTGGCAAATGGCATTTCCTTCAGGCAGGTTGAAATAGAAGTAGGCTTCCATACGACGGGTATGTGTATGGGCCGGCATGGTGTTCCATACAGAACCCGGAGCCAGTTCAGTAAGTCCCATCTGTAATTGGTTTGTACCACCGTTTTTCACTCTTTCCAATACATCTTTTACAATTAACTGGTTTACAATACGGTCGTTGCTATCTTCCATTTTTCCATAATGATCTGAGATAGCTAAAGCATACTGTTTAGGATTTGCTTTTTGAAGCTTGGCGTCGGTAGTGATCAATTGAGTAACGTATGGCTTGTAAGCCGGTGCCGAATTGATATAGAATTTAGCCGGTTTGGCAGCGTCATTACTTTTAAAAGTAACTTCTTTATTCCCGCAACCTACATAGAGGGCTTCCTTGTATTTCATAGGATATTCTTTACCGTCTACAGTAACTACGCCGTCACCGCCTACATTGATGACTCCTAGCTCACGCCGTTCAAGGAAGTAAGTGATTTCCGGACCCAGTTCACGGAAAGTTTCCAGCTTCAAAATTTTGTTTACCGGCATAGCTCCTCCGTAAATAAGACGGTCGTAAAGGGTGTATGTAACATTGATCTCATCCGGCGCCATCACCTTTTCCATCATAAATGAACTACGCAGACGTTCTGTATCATAGTGTTTCACATCTTGCGGATGGCAAGCGGTCTGTACTTTGTAATTTACTTGAGCTGAAGCTGCCAAGGCAGAAACACTCAGCATCATTGCAATCGCTAATTTTTTCATAATCATTATCTTTAAATTTTAATTTTTCATTGTTTTCTGGTATTTAATGATAGAACGACGGTTCAGCACCATTAAGAATAGTGTTATCAGTACTAAAATTCCGGAACCAATCCATTTGAATGAATAAGTCAAATGGAAAATAGCCCATGAGAAAGGACTTGAAGCAAAATCCAACGCACCACCTTCAAAACCAGACGGGATGTTTACGGCAGCATCTTGTGTCTTGGCGTATACATCATGTGCTGCTTTGGTGAAATAAGGAGCCAGATCTGTTACAAAATACAGACCGATGGCCAGCACAACAAAACCAATGATGAAAGTCTTTACTACATTTCCTTTTGTGATAGGTAATATCAATGGGAATACATAGAACATGCCAGCTAATGAAGCCAATGGCAAGAATTCATTGCCCGGAAGCACCACTGCCAATAAGATAGTAACAGGGATTAATAGTAATGATACAACCAACGTGGCCGGATGTCCGATCACCAAGGCAGGACTCATACCGATATTTAAGCCTACAGCACCCTTAAACTTCTTGGCGATCAGTTCGCGGGTAGCGTCCGAAATGGGTTTCAACCCTTCGATGAACAGGCTGGTAATACGGGGAATCAACTCCATTACCGCTCCCATCTTGATACCTAAACCTAGAATATAAGGAATCTTGTCTACTATTTCTTGTCCGTTCTTGCAAGATAATGCACCGATGCCACATCCTACCAGGATACCCAAGAAGAGAGGTTCGCCTAATAAACCGAATTTCTTTTTCATACCTTCCGCATCAATGTTCAGCTTTTCAAATCCGGGAATTTTGTCCAATACCTTATTTATAATGAGAGCGAATGGTACGAAACCTGCACAGAAGGGCTGCGGAATAGAAATACCTTCCATTTTATCATAGAAACCTTGAAATTTGTCTGCTGTGTAATCTGCTAAGATTAATGTGATGATATAACAGATAACAGCTGCGAAGAATCCCCACAAAATACTATCTGTTGCAAAATAAACTACGGCTCCGATAAAAGCGAAATGCCAATAGTTCCATAAATCAATGTTAACCGTACGGGTGGTTTTAGTCAATAACATTAAGATGTTAACGGCCAGACATACCGGAATAATGAATGCCCCTACGGAAGTGTTATAAGCTACGGCTGCAGCAGCAGGCCATCCCATATCGAATACTTTCAGTTGCAGACCATATATTTCGACCACTTTGCTTAAGGCCGGACCCAGACTGCTGGTCAGAAGTGCGGTAACCACTGATAGACCAACGAAACCAACACCTACCAACAAACCGCTTTTTAATGCTTTGCTGAATTTGATTCCGATACAAACGCCTAAGATTGTAAAAATTATAGGCATCATCACCGCTGCTCCTAAACCGATGATATAACTAAAAACTTGTTCCATTCTCTTGTGAATTAATAGTAAATGACTGTGTTTTCTACAATAGTATAAATTAAAAACTGCCCCAAAAATAAAACCTTTTCTCAACTTATCAAACCTGAAAGACATAATAATTAGTAAAAAGACAATTTTTGAACGATTTTTATCGTTATCGTGCACAAAAATAACCGTTTTCGCACACGAATACCAAATAATACACTTAGTAGGTTGAAAAGTGCACACTGCTTTTCGAGGAAAATACTACTTTTGTTTCATAAAATAAATAGGTCTAATACTAAAAATAAATGTCTTCATGAAAAAGAATTCTATTTGTAAAATTATTGTGTCCGGTTTGCTTGCGGCTGTTCCTTTGATGGGCATGGCTCAGCAGGTTTGTGGTAATAAGCCTTGGTCTGTACGTATGGCGGAATCAGAAATGGTGCGTTGTCCCGAATCTTGGCAATTGGATTTTCAGACCCGTTTGAAGTGGGATTACTGTCATGGCCTGGAACTTCAAGCTATGCTGGATGTATATGATGCATACGGTGATAAAAAGTTTTTTGATTATGCTGTGGCTTATGCTGATACAATGATTCATCAGGATGGCTCTATCGAAACTTATAAACTGGAGGAATATAATATTGACCGTCTGAATTCCGGCAAGATGCTTTTCCGTATTTATGAGCAGACTAAGGACGAGAAATACAAGAAAGCATTGGATTTGTTGCGCAGTCAGTTGGATACGCATCCTCGTAATGCCGATGGCGGTTTCTGGCACAAGAAGATTTATGAGAATCAGATGTGGCTGGATGGGCTTTATATGGGGCAACCATTTTATGCGGAGTATGCTTACCGTAACAACCGCGTGAATGATTATGCTGATATTATCAATCAGTTTGTCACAGTGGCCCGCCATAATTATGATCCGAAGACTGATCTATACCGTCATGCATGTGATGTGAGCAAGCGTGAAAAGTGGGCGGATAAAACTACCGGGTGGTCACAACACTGTTGGGGACGCGCCATGGGATGGTATGCAATGGCTTGTGTGGATGTACTCGATTTTATACCGGAACACGAAGCCGGACGTGAATCTGTTATCGAAATATTGAATAAACTGGCTGCCCAGATTAAACGTACTCAAGATCCAGCAACAGGGGTATGGTATCAGGTGATTGACAGAAGCGGGGATGAGGGGAATTATCTGGAATCCTCTTGTTCTACCATGTTTGTATATACTCTGTTGAAAGCGTTACGTAAGGGATATATTTGTCCTTCGTACATGGAAGTGGCTAAAAAGGGATATGAAGGGCTTTTGACCCAATTTATAGAGGTGGATGATAAAGGTGTGGTTTCTATTACTAAAGGTTGTGCTGTTGCAGGTTTGGGAGGCAAGCCGGTGTATCGTACCGGAGATTATAATTATTATATAACTGAAAAAATACGTTCTAATGATGCGAAGGCAGTAGGTCCGTTTATTATGGCCAGTCTGGAATGGGAACGTTTGTTTCAGAAAAACAGTTGTGGAACTGCATGTGAATAATAGGAGGTGATACGATGAGGAAAGTTTTAGGATTATTGTTGCTATTGTCTGTTGTAAGCGCAGCATGGGCTCAGGAACGTCAGGATACAATTGTAGTCTCACGTGATGGAACGGGGAATTTTCGTACTTTGCAGGAGGCTATAGAGAGTGCGCGGGCTTTCATGGATTATACTGTTACGATCTATGTGAAGAACGGAGTATACAAGGAGAAAGTGATTGTTCCTTCATGGGTGGAAAATATAGATATTATAGGTGAAGATCGTGATAAGACGATTATTACTTATGATGATCATGCGAATATAAATAAAATGGGTACTTTCCGCACTTATACGGTGAAGGTAGAGGGCAGTGATATCACTTTTAAAAATTTGACTATTGAGAACAATGCGGCTCAGTTGGGACAGGCGGTAGCTTTACATACGGAAGGTGACCGTTTGAAATTTATCAATTGTCGTATCTTGGGCAATCAGGACACTATTTATACCGGTGCTAAATTTACCCGTCTTTATTTCAAGGATTGTTATATTGATGGTACTACCGACTTTATTTTCGGTCCTTCCACCGCTTTATTTGAAGATTGTATTATTCACAGTAAACGCAATTCGTATGTAACGGCTGCTTCCACTCCGAAAGAGGCTAAATATGGATATGTCTTTAAGCACTGTAAGCTGACGGCAGAACCGGGAGTGGATAAAGTGTATTTAGGTCGTCCTTGGCGTCCATATGCTTATACTTTATTTATAGAATGTGAATTGGGGAAACATATTGTTCTTGCCGGATGGCACAATTGGGGTAAGCAGTCTAATGAAGAAACCGCCCGTTATATGGAATATAAAAATACCGGTGAGGGCGCAAATGCTTCGGAAAGGGTGGCGTGGAGCAAACAATTAACAAAGAAAGAAGCTGAGGCGGTGACGGTCGATGCTATTTTTCGTACTCAAAGTGATTGGAACCCAATAGACTAGATTGATTTTGTAATTGCTTGAAAAGGAGACTTCTACGTTGGTGGAGGTCTCCTTTTTTTGTTGTACTGAATAATTGGATCCCGTAAAAAATACCTAATAAATCCACATAAAAAGATAAAAACTACACATCAAGGTAATGTTATATCCATAATTTTGCAACAGTGAAACTAAGGTCAAAACCTTAAAAAACATTTTAATAACTATAAAAACACATCTTATGAATCTAAAAGAATTAGCTAGAAAAGCTGTCTCAACTCTCTTTTTGAGTATGCTTTGTTTGGTTGCTTTTGCTCAAGGTCGTCAGGTGAACGGTACTGTTAAAGATGCTGCAGGTGAACCGATGATTGGTGTAAACGTCTTGGTAAAAGGAACGACTAATGGTACCATTACGGACTTCGATGGTAATTTTTCGCTTTCTGGGGTTAAAGACAATGATGTTTTGTCTGTAACTTATATAGGTTACATTACTCAAGAAGTGAAAGTGGGTAATCAAAAAACAATTAATGTCGTACTGAAAGAAGATACCGAAACTTTGGACGAAGTTGTGGTTATTGGTTACGGTACTGTGAAGAAACGTGACTTGACAGGTTCAGTAGCTTCGGTAAGTAATGAAGCTTTAGTTGCCAATCCGGTTGCCGATGTTTCTCAGGCTTTACAAGGTAAATTGGCAGGTGTTTCTGTCGTTTCTCAAGATGGTCGTCCTGGAGCTTCCGTTTCTATTCGTGTACGTGGAGGAGGCTCTATTTCACAAAGCAATGATCCTCTTTTTATAGTGGATGGTTTCCCGGTTAGTTCTATTTCTGATATTCCTGCAGATCAGATTGTTTCAATTGATGTCTTGAAAGATGCTTCTTCAACAGCTATTTATGGTGCTCGTGGTGCAAATGGTGTAATTTTGGTTACGACTAAAGGTGCGGATAAAGATAGGGTTTCTGTATCATATAGTGGATATTATCAAAGTAAATGGGCTGCAAAGACTCCAGAATCTATGTCTGCTCAGGATTATGTAAAACATACTTGGGGATATGGAACTGCATTGGGAATGGGAGATCAGATGGCTAGTTATTTTGGTTTAGGAGAAAAATATGGTAATCATTATAGTGAATATGCGAATATGGATTCCCATAATTGGACTGATGATATGCTTCGTACAGCTAGTGCTCAAAATCACAATGTGACCATAAATGGTGGTAGTGAAAAAACGAAAATATCATTTTCTGTTAACTATCTGAATGATGATGGTATTAAAATAAAATCAGGCTATGAACGTTTCTCTACTAACTTGAAATTGAAACAAGAGTTAGCAAAAGGACTGAGTTTTGAATTGGATGCACGTTACGTCAGCACTAATGTTGAAGGTAAAGATGAGGCTAGAAGTGGACGTGGTTCTCTTTTATCTTCTGCTTATCAGTATCGTCCGATTGATACTCCTTTAGGAAACGGTGACGATGCTTTGTTTCAGATGGGATCTAAGAATATTGAGGTGGGTGCCAATCCTGTTGGTCTTACTAATGCTATCACTGATTTGACAAATCGCCAAAATATCCGTGCAAATGCTGCTTTGAACTGGGAGATTATTAAAGGTTTGAAAGCTCGTACAGAATTTGCGATTGGTCACGGATGGAGTGAGGGTAAATATTACGATGATGGTTCTGCTTCTTCTGCTGATAATTTTACTAGAGGATATAAATATGCTAAGTTGACAAAAGGCAATACTGAAAATTGGCGTTCTGTTACTACAGTGAATTATGAAGTACAAGGTTTGGGAGATAATCATAATCTTTCTTTCTTGTTGGGTAACGAAGTCATTAAAAATACGGGTGCTTCAAGTGAAATGATTGGTGCCGGATATTCGATGGCTGAAAGCTGGGACATGGATCGTGTCTTTGGTATGTTCAATATGTATCAAGCTGGTCATGCCGATAATTCTTATTCAAATAAAATTAATACTCCTTCTACTACGGTTTCTTTCTTTGGACGTGGTAACTATTCGTTGAAGGGACGTTATTTATTGACTGCTACATTACGTGCTGATGGCTCTTCTAAGTTTGGTCCCAATCATCGTTGGGGATATTTTCCTGCTGGTGCTTTTGCATGGCGTATTTCTGATGAACCATTCTTTCAGCCATTGGCAAGAGTTGTTGATAATTTGAAATTGCGTCTTTCTTATGGACTTGCGGGTGCTGATAATATTGATGCTAGTTTATGGCGTGAAACTTGGAAAACAGGAACTACTACTTATAATGGTAATGTGGTCTCCACTTATGAACCGAACGGAATGAAAGCTAATCCAGACTTGAAATGGGAAACTACTACTTCACGTAATATTGGTTTTGATTTTGGATTGTGGGGAAGCCGTTTGTCTGGTACTTTGGATTTGTATTGGAATACAACAAGTGATTTGTTGATGCGTCAAGAAATTGATTCTTCTACAGGTTATAGCTATCAGTATCGAAATATTGGTCAGACTTCTAACAAAGGTGTTGAATTGGCTTTGAATTATCATTTGATTCGTACTAAGGATTTTAATTTGAACGTATCGGCGACTTATAACTTCAATAAGAATAATATTGATGAGTTAGATGGTGGTAAAGATATTTACTATAATAGTGGATGGGGGTCTTCAGCACAACATCCTTCATATGACTATGTTCTGTCAGAGGGCAAACCTGTAGGTGTTATTCGAGGTTTCAAAAGTGCCGGTTTCTATACGGTAGATGATTTTGATTATGTGGATGGCGTTTATAAATTAAAAGCAGGTATACCTGATATCTCAACTGCAGCTACTGGTACTTATCGTAGACCATCAGAACTGCAAGTGGCAGATGGTCAGATTGCCTTTCCTGGCGCTTTGAAATTACAGGATGTTGATAAAAGTGGTATTGTTGACTTGGATGATGTTGTTGATTTGGGTGAAGTCCAAGCAAAACATACAGGTGGTTTTTCTTTAAATGGTAATTATAAAAATATTGATTTTGGAGCTAATTTCACTTATCAGATTGGAGGAAAAGTATATAATGTTGCTACAATGAGTCAGCTTAGTGGTGGTAAAGAAACTGGTTTGGGACTTAATAAGTATAAAGATTTGGCAGGTGCTTTTCAATTGTATGATATACAGAATGGAAATTTGGTACCGGTAATAGAGCCGACAGCTTTGAAACAATTAAATGCTAATGCTAAATATGCCCTTCCTTATTATGAAGATGCCCCTATATTATCTGATTATGTAGAGGATGCTTCATATTTGCGTTTGAATACATTGACTGTCGGTTATACTTTGCCAAAAGCATGGACAACAAAAGCATACATGCAGAAAGTACGTATATATGTCACGGGAGGTAATTTATTCTGCATTACAGGTTATTCAGGTCTTGATCCTGAAGTAAACTCAGATCCGGATAAAGCCAAGTCTTATCCTACTCTTGGACTTGACTGGGGGGCATACATGCGTGCTCGTACATTTACGGTGGGTTTGAATGTTGAATTTTAATTTGAAGTCTAATAATTAAAAAATACGTAACGATGAAAAAAATATTATATACAATGATGGGTGTAGGAATGCTGTTTGCTGCTACATCTTGTGAAGACTTCTTGGATACTTCTTCACCTTCAGAGGCTGATGTGGATTTTGTATTTTCTGAAGCGTCTACTGCCCGTGCCGCACTTTATAATGCTTATGAAAAGTGGCGTGGAAATGCAGGGGTACATTCTAATGGCGTATTTTATGACTTGGTGGTTTGTGGTTCTGATGCAGAGCGTCATCCTGAGGCTTATGCATCACAAATAGCTCGTCATGTTCCTGAAAATTTATATGGTTATTCAGATGCTACTTTTACAAAGAAGGGACCTTCTAACTATACTATTTCTCAATATGGTAATGCAAAAGGAACTTGGGAATCACTGTATGCTATTATTGCTACAACAAATACGTTGATTTCTGCTGTGGAAGGGTCTTCTGCTTTTGCTGGATTTGCGACTCAGGACGGACCATCTGAATTGAGTCAGATTTATGGTGAGGCTGTCGCTTTGCGTGCTACTTGTTATCATGAACTGATTCGTTTTTATGGAGATATTCCTCATCAGCTTCAGGCTGGTGAAGAGGCCAGTGAGATAACTCCCCGTGATGTGATTGCGGAATATCATATTAATAAATTGAAAGAGGTTGAGCCTTTAATGTTTAGAGCGGGAGAATCTTCAGGGATTGATAAGACTTTCATGACTAGAACTTATGTACAAGGCTTGATTGCTCGCATGGCTTTGATGGAAGGTGGATATCAGACTCGTCGTTCTGATTTTGGAAATGATTATTATAAGAATCTTGACGGTAATGTATTATCTTTTGAGAAAGCAGGCGAAACATCAGCTACTCAATGTTTTTATGGTCGCCGTACAGATTGGGAGAAGTTTTATAAGATTGCAGAAACTTATCTTACTTCTGCTGTAAATAATTCTGGTACTACAGCTTTGCAGGTTAATGACCCTAGAAGCAGTGATAAGAAGACATTTGGTAATCCTTATCAGTATGTATTCCAACAAATGATGGATGAAACGATTGCAGATGAAAATGTATATGAAATTCCTGAAACTCGTGGTAAGCAGGGTGAACGTCCTTATGCATTCGGACGTCCGTCGTCTGGTGGCGGTTCTGCTGCTTATCCTTGTAAAAACTATGGTCAGAGCCGTTTCCATGCAGTTTATTATTATGGTGATTTTGATCCGAATGATATGCGCCGTGACGTTACATGTACGGTGACCGGTTCGGCTGGTGATGGCTCTGAGAAGATTATTCCTTTTACTATGGGCTCTGTAGCTAATAATGGTGGTATTGCTTTGAATAAATGGGACGAGAATCGTCAAGCTAATCCTTGGGTTATTAAGAGCCGTCAGGCTGGTATCAATACTCCTTATATGCGTTTTTCGGATATCATTTTGATGTTGGCTGAAGTAAAAGCAGCATTGGGTGATGACGCTTCTGCCAAGCAATATTTGTCTATGGTTCGTAATCGTGCTTTTGCTTCTACATCAGAAGCTAATGTAGATGGCTTTATCAGTAAATGTGGTTCTGTATTGGATGCTGTCCTTGAAGAACGTAAGTTGGAGTTTGGTGGTGAAGGTATCCGTCGTTATGATTTGATCCGTAATAATAAATTGGGAATGGCTATTGATAACTTCCATAAGCGTACTAGTGCAATGATTAGTGATTTAAAATCTAAAGGTTATCATACTTTTGATAATGGTAATACTATTTCATCCTATATTTGGGTTAAAAAAGTAAATCCTGCAGATTTTGGAGTAAATTATAGACTGACTACGACCTGTACTGATAAAACGAATCCGGTACTCTTTCCAGGTTGGAGAGGTCAGAACGATGATTGGGCATCTGTAGCTGCTTCTAATGGGACTTCAACGAAGAATCTTACAGCTGGGAATGTTACTAATCTTGCTATTAAAGGATTGTTTGAATATATCGATCCGAATGGAAGTGAGGCTAAAGCTTTAGAAGCTGATGGATATACTAAACAACCATGGGGAGCAAAAATCGTAGAATTGGAAAATGAATATAATTCGTATGTATTTAATGGATACATTGCAGGTGAGGCTCCTATTTACTTAATTCCTTATCATCCTGATGTTATCAAGAATTCAAACGGTGTTTTAACTAATGGATATGGTTTTGGTCAAGAATAAGAGATCGTAAGTAAATGAAAAGAGGATGTGTCAAAACGACACATCCTCTTTTTTTGTTTTATTAAGAATGTATTTCTAAACAAGTATTCCCGTCATTATAGCATTAATAATTTGAACTCAAGGTTTACTCTCTTGACGTTTGTAATTTCTGCTATCACCTCTATACTTCCCTATCTATAGATAATTCGGCAAAATGGTGGAAGTAGTGGCAGCAAAGTAATAAACCTTTGTTATAGGAAGTTACAATAAAAAATCAATCTTTTTCTTGATAGGTTAGTTCGTGTGTTGCTAAATTGTGCACATAAAAGACCAATTTTTACTTTGTTCTTCTTTGATAGCCTGTTACTTTTGTATCAAGACATATTTTAATCAGATACGAAATGAAATTAAAGGTTTTAGTAAGTACAATAGTTAGCATCATGATATGGCCGGCAAGTATTGCGGCACAAGGTGAATTGATTCCAATGATAGAAATACCCGCAGGAAATTTCTATATGGGAACTTTGGGTGAAGATGAAAATTATGATGAAGCACCTATGCATAAGGTGCACATATCCAAACCGTTTAAAATGGGACTGACCGAAGTGACTAATGCGCAATATGAATTGTTCTGCCCTGAACATAAGTCGCTGCGTGGTAAAAATGGTTTCTCAAGTGAAGATGACGAAGCGGTGGTGTTCGTAACTTATCAAGATGCCGTTGCCTTTTGTGACTGGTTGACCCGGAAAGAAGGAAAAACTTATCGTCTGCCTACCGAAGCTGAATGGGAATATGCATGTAAGGCAGGCCGTTACTGGAATTTCTATATGGATGACAAGCTTCCTGCCGCCTGGCAAAAGAATCAAGTGATAGCGGCTACTCCCAAACCCTTGTCTTTGAAAGTGGCACAAACTCCTCCTAACGAATGGGGGCTATATGATATGTGCGGAAATGTGGAGGAATGGTGTTTGGACTGGTATGGACCATATATAGACAAGGAACAGACTGATCCTGTCGGCTATTCGGACGGTATAGCACGTGTGACCAGAGGAGGCAGTCATAATACACCGGTGAAATATCTCCGTTCGGCAAACCGTATGGCTATGTTGCCGGAGGATAAACATACAATGACGGGCTTTCGGGTGGTACAGGCAGAGTATCCGCAAACTGCTCCGCTTTCTCAGCCAAAAGATGAGTATGTTGTGTCTCAGATAAAATGGGATTGGGACTCTCAATGTGTCACGGAACCTGTCTTCGCTGCTCCTTTGGTTTATGTGCATGAACCGGATGTGCATAGTGGAACGCCTTTTTTCAAGCATAATCATCAGCCGGCATTGACTTGGTGTGATAATGGAGACTTGTTAGCAGTGTGGTTTTCTACCAATGAAGAAAAAGGCCGTGAGATGGTGGTGCTCTCTTCGCGCTTGCGTGCCGGAAGCTGTGAATGGGAAAAGCCCCGTATGTTTTATCAGATAGCTGATCGTAACTTGACCGGAACTGCATTGTTGAACGACCGTCAAGGGACTCTTTATCATATCAATGGAGTGGAAGCGGCCGGACATTGGCAGAATTTGATGATGACTTTGCGTACAAGTACAGATAATGGACAAACTTGGAGTAAACCTCGTATGATTGCTCCCGAGCATACGAAACGCCATCAAGTGATAGCCGGAACCTCTATTACAAAGGAAGGCTGGTTTGTCCAGGCTTGTGATGCCGGACCCGGTGGAAGAGACGGGGCTGCTGTTCATATCAGTAAGGATAAGGGAAAAACTTGGACGGACCCATGGGATGGAGCACCCTTGCCCGATTTTAAAGAGGGAGGGACAGGTACCACTATCGCCGGAATCCATGCCGGAGTGGTGCAATTGAAGGATGGCAGATTGATGGCATTGGGACGTAACAATAGTATTCGTGATAAAGAAGGACGTCTACGTATGCCTATGAGTGTATCTGATGATATGGGAAAGACTTGGCATTATTCCGCTTCGGAATTTCCACCCATTGATGGAGGACAACGGCTGGTATTGATGCGTTTGAATGAAGGTCCTATTTTGCTGATATCTTTTACTGAACATCCTTATCGTACTCCGAAAGAGGAGCGTGGTATGATGTTTACTGATAAATCAGGAAAGCCTTTTAAAGGATATGGCATGTACGCTGCTTTGTCATACGATGAAGGTAAGACCTGGCCTGTAAAACGTTTGTTGACTGATGGCACTTATCGTTTCCTTAATGGTGGGGCTTGGACTCAGTTTTTTGAAATGGATGAGAATCATGCTGAACCTCGTGGCTACCTGGCCGGAACACAAACACCTGATAATATGATTCATTTGATAACAAGCCGCTTTTATTATAAGTTTAATTTAGCTTGGTTGAAAGAAAACTAGTATAAGGTAAAGAGTATATATGAAAAACATTTTATCTGTTTGCGCATTTTTGCTAGTCTTTGGGATGCTCCCTTTATGGGGCAGTTCCAAGATTCTTTAAATGAAGATCAAACTATTATACGTATTTGGGAAGGTGATAATTAGGATCCTTCTATTGTCCGTTATGGAAAGTCTTATTATCTGGTCCATTCTTCTTTTGTTTATATTCCGGGACTGGTAGTTTACACGTCGGATGACTTGGTCAATCTATGCTTATGAGAACGGATTTCAAACATTGGGTCGTCAGGATCCTTTTACGTGAATTGCTTCAGAAGGAGAATGGTTACATTTGAAAGAAGGAGTTATTTCTTTACCTGTACCGGATCACTTAATATGCTAATTTGCCGTATGGTTCTGCTATGTTCGCATGTCAATTAGTCTATTAGCAAATTGGCAAATTAGCACATTATTCAAAATTTGCACATAATAGACCAATTTTTACCTTTCTGTCCTCTGTTTCTCGTTTAATTTTGTAATAGAACAAATCTTAATCTATACAAAATGAAACATTTACATTTTCTCGCTTTTGCCTTGTGCTGGCTTGTATGGGGACATCTGTTAAAAGCACAAAGTATTGATCATTATAGTTCGTTAGATCCTTCGCAACCTATAGAATTTAAAGGGAACTGCCTTCGTTATGCAGATAAAGAAATTATTTTAGGTCCGAAAACATTTTTTGTTGATGGGCAGTTGTCCGATAGAGAAGTGGCGGATAATCCTTATGTTTTTAATAGTTTCAATAAAGCTGCCGCTAATTTCTCAGCTGGTACGGAAGCGGAACCAATGAAAGTCTATCTGGCTCCATACGTTTATTGGATTGATGATCCGGATGACCCTGCTATTCGTGTTGGTAAAGACGGACGTGAACCGTTCGGCTTGGTTGTTAAATGCCCTTATCTCCATATTATCGGATTGAATACTCATCCTGAAAATACAGTCCTGGCATCCAGCCGTGGACAGACACAGGGGGCTGTCGGTAATTTCACCATGTTTGATTTTTGGGGAGACGGTCTGTTGGTAAAGGACTTGACCATGGGGAATTTCTGTAATGTCGATTTGGAATATCCTCTGAAGAAGGAATTAAGCAGGAAAAAACGAATGTCTGCCATCACTCAGGCACACGTTGCTTATTGTCATGGCGACAAGATTGTGGCGGATAATGTACATTTCATCAGCCGCTTGAATATGAATCCGTTGAATGGCGCCAAGCGGATACTTTTTAATAAATGCCACATGGAAAGTACGGATGACGCATTGACCGGAACAGGGGTTTATCTGGATTGTACACTTCATTTTTATGGTCAGAAACCTTTTTGGAGAAGTGATATGGGCGGAGCTGTATTTTTGAACTGTGACTTTTATGTGTGTCATGAGGAAGACCGGCAATATTTTTGTAAGTCGGTCGGGCCGTTAAGTATTGTTGATTGCCGTTATCATTCGAAGAAGCCGGTTTATGCGGGCTGGACACATGATCCTACAGATTGGTTGCGTTGTTATCAATATAATGTGAAGCTGAACGGGCAACCTTATGTAATAGGGGCTGACAAGCCTTATAATACGGTTTGCATGGATCAGTTGAATCAACTGAAAGCTTTCCGGCTGGAAGAGAATGAAGAGGTAGTTTATAATACTTACAATTTATTGAGAGGAGAGGATGACTGGGATCCTCTTCGGGTGAAAGACCGTGTTATTGCTATAGGTAAGCGAGATGGAAGGGATTATACTCGGATGCCCTCTTGTCTTTCTGTAGAGCCCTTAACGGCTTCCATCCAAACAGGTGGTCGGACGGTCAGATTGACTGCAACAGTAAAAAGGCATTGTAACTATGTACTGAATAATGTTCCCGTGAAGTGGAAAGTACAACAAGGTTACGAAAAGGAGGTGAAATTATCCACTTCCGAGGGTTATGAATGTGTTGTCGAGGCAACTAATGTGGAGGATGAAACAAAGCATTTCACTGTGATAGCCTATACAGAAGATGGTTTGGAATGTGCGACAGAGCTTACGGTTGCTCCCGATTATGTGCCGGCTCCTTCGTTTACGAAAACTCCAAAGATGAATATCACTAAAGGAGTAGCTACTGTCAGTTATGCTTTAGAATTGAATGGGCGTAAAGATGAATCATTGATAACTTGGTATAGATGTACAGACAAAAATGGAGCCAATAGACTTCCGGTTTCTGTATCTCGCTTGAATGAACCGGAATACTCCTATACGTTGGTAAAAGAAGATGTCGGTTATTATCTGATGGCAGCGGTTGCTCCCAAGCACTTGCGTTGTGTGCCGGGGAAAGAACAGATTGTTGTTTCCAACTCTCCGATAAAGAAAGGACAAGTGAATATTGCTCATATATTTGAAACGGATTTTCAGAACTTTCCATGTAAGAATCAACCACAACTTTTACCGGGATTTTGGACGATTGGTGGATATAAGCCTTTGGATACGGCAGCATACGATTGGCAGGTAGTTCCGGATAAGGATTATTGGATTTATGGGCCGGGAATGAATGGTTCTCACGGAACCGGTTTGTTGCAAGATCAGAAAGGAGCCCGTTTGCTGTATACTCCATTGGATGGCAGCTATGGAGATATGGCAATAACCTTGAATGTGGATGCCAGTAAAACAGCAGGACAAGGTTTTGGTAGTGCAACAGGACAGTATTTGGATTTGTATATCAAGTTTGATACCCGTACTTTAACGGGATATGCATTGCGTATCATTCGTACGACCAAGTATAGTAATGCGGTTGATTTTATTTTGATGAAATATGAGAACGGGGTGGCTGAGGCCATCAGTCAACCGGTGTCTTCTACCTGCTATCGTACAAATTGTACTCTGACATTGACTGCTAAAGGAGGAAAATTGACGGCACACGCTTCAACAACAACTCCGCTTCCGGCGCCTGTAACAGATCCGAACTTGAAACTTTCGGTAGATTTGGAGGCGGATATAGCCTCGAACACTTTTGGGGGCACCGGTATCCAGCATACGGGCAGTTGTGGTGAAAGTACAACGATGCTGCACTATATGAAGGTGGAATGGGAATAGAGTGATTAAAACTTGAATTTAATACTGATGAATCTATGGTTACATTAAAATCGTTTTTAGGTATGATTGCCGCAGTTCCTTTTATAATGGCGTGTAATCAGACAGGGCAGGTCAATGCAACACTTTTTCCTGCTTCCGGTTCGGAAAATGTCAATCCGGACACTCATTTGGTTCTTACTTTTTCCGAGACTCCTGTCCTTGGAGATTCCGGTATGATACGGGTTTATGACGCAGTTACTGACCAAGTGGTGGACAGTTTGGATTTGAGTATTCCGTCTGGTCCTACGGAGAGCCGTACGTATGGTCCGGAATGTGATTATACAAAAGTGCCTTATGACTATACTCGTACCGTTATGCCTACCAATAAAGATACTCGTCCGGGTACTCCTTCGGGAACGGCGGAACCTACTCCTCCTGTGTACCAGCTTACTATTATAGGGGGATTTACGGATGCCTTTCATTTTTATCCCGTCATCGTGCGTGATTCTATAGCTACTATTTATCTACACAATAATATGCTGGAATATGGGCATACTTACTATGTGACTATAGATAATGGTGTGTTAAATTTAGCTGATGGCAGTTTTCAAGGAGTCACTAAAGAAGATGAGTGGATTTTCACTACTAAATCTGACATGCCGGAGCTTTCAGATACATTAATTGTGGATGCTACAGGAAAAGGGGACTTTAATACAGTTCAGGGAGCCTTGGATTTTATTCCTGATTTTAATGAACGGCAGACTGTGATTTTAGTTAATCCCGGTGATTATGAAGAATTGGTCTATACAAGAAATAAATGGCATGTTAAAATTAAAGGAGCAGGAATGGCCGATACTAAAGTACATTATGCAAATAATGAAGTCTTTAATCCTCATCCGCTGACTGTGAAAACCAATGAGTGGCCCGGTACATTTCCTTCCCGTCGGGCGGCTTTCATGCTTGATAATTGCAAGGATATAGTCATTGAGGATATGACCATTGCTACAGATTTAAAAGGTCAGGCAGAAGGGTTGTTGATTAATGGAGAAAGGATTGCTTTATACCGTGTACATATTATAGGTTCAGGAGATGCATTGCAGGCGAATGGAACAATCTATATGGAATCTTGTGAGTTGGATGGTGGTGGTGATACTATTTTAGGACGTGGCAGCTTGTTTGCTTATAAAAGTAATTTCCGTAATGGTGGCGGCCCTTTCTCATGGGTAAGAAATACGGCGGGCAATCATGGTAATGTGTTTGTTGAATGCACTTTTTCTACGGAGGATGGTAAACAGGCGGATTACGGACGTACTAAAAGTAACCACGGTTCGGCCTATCCTGATGCAGAGTTTGTCTTGATAGATTGTAAAGTGAAAAATATAATTCCTGAAGGCTGGAGTTCTATTGGAGCGAAGACTGCTAAAATGTACGAGTATAATACTTGTGATATGGTGACAGGAAATCCGGTTGATGTATCCAAACGTCATCCATATTCCCGCCAGCTGACAAAAGATAAAGATACAGAGCTGATTAACAATTATCGGAACCCTGCTTTTGTTTTGAAAGGCTGGGTGCCGGATAGTTGTATAAATGGGACGAAGTAATAATTAGTGGAGATAAGTTTGCGCATCGAATATTGAGGTATCTAATTAAATACCGGAAACAGATATGGATGATCTATTAAAGTTGGAAACAGAAACTTTTAATAAATTATATACTGATTACAGGTTACGGTTTATTCGTTTTGCGCAAACTTATATTCCCGATATTTCTATAGCTGAAGATATTGTGATGGACACTTTAGCTTATTATTGGGAACATCGAAGAGATATAAAGAACGATGAGAATATATTAAGTTATCTTTTAACGGCTATAAAGCATAAATGCTTGAACTATTTAAGACAGGAACGCTTTCATTATGAAAAGAATAATTCTTTGTCTGAACTTGCTTTATGGGAATTGGATTTTAAGATATCAGCATTATCGGCATGTGATCCTTGTGAATTGTATACTAATGAGGTGCAAGAGATTGTAAATCATACGCTTGAAAAATTGCCATCAAAAACTCGACAGATTTTTTTTATGAACAGATATGAAGATATATCCTACCCTGAAATAGCTAAAAAGTTATTTGTGAATCAAAAAACCGTTGAATATCATATAAGTAAGGCATTAAAAGCTCTACGTGCTGTCCTCAAAGACTATCTTTCTTTTTTGATTTATCTAATTTAGCAAATTTTTTTGTTTTTCGTTTAGGGTATTTCCATTCTCATGTGCTTATAGAGTAAATAATGGAAAGAAAATGAATTTATTATCGTTGTATCATTTTTTTGCAGGCAAAGCATCTGACAAGCAGAAAGAAGCTATTAAACGATGGGCTGAAAGTTCACCGGATAATTATGAGACATTATGTCGTGAAAAGAAAATATTTGATGCAGGTATTTTGTTGGTAGATAAAAAGGAACTGTCTCAAAAAGAAAATGCCCCGTTGTTATATAAGCTAATTAATTATACCGTAAAGATAGCTGCGGTTGTTCTTTTGGTTGTTGTGTCTGTTACTATTTATAAGTATCAGGAATTGGTGAAAAAATCAGAGGTATTACAAACCATACTTGTTCCTGCCGGTCAAAGAATAAACATAATTTTACCCGATAGTACGTTTGTGTGCCTTAATTCTAATACGAAATTTAGTTATCCTTCTGTTTTTGCAACAAATAATCGTAAAGTAAAGTTGGATGGAGAAGCTTATTTTGAAGTATCGGCCAATAAAAATAAGCCATTTTATGTACATACTTCAAAAGGAGAAATCAAAGTACTCGGTACTCATTTTAATTTGGAAGCTTATTCTAACGCTGATGTATTTAAGACTTCTTTGTTTGAAGGCAAAGTTCGTGTCAGAGTAAAAGGTAACAATATTTATTTGAAACCTGATCAAATGGTATGTTATCATAAAAATGGAAAAATTCATTTGGAAACCATCCACGATTATGACCAGTACCGATGGCGTGAGGGATTAATTTGTATAAAAAGCGCAAAATTTAAGGACATCATGAAAACTTTTACTAAATATTTTGGAGATAGCATTGTTGTTCAAAATAAAGAGGTGGAACATTATAAATATACAGGAAAATTTAGACAGAGTAGAGGGGTTATTAATGCGTTAAGGTTATTGCAGAAAGATGCTCCTTTTACTATAGAGCAGGATGAGGACAAACAAATTATTTATATCAAATAGAGATTCAAATACATAAAACACAACTATATTTTTTTTTAAACTAAAATCTAATAACATGGAAACAACTTATTTAAACGTATGTGATAGGCCAATAAGTCGGTGGTCTATTGTGAGATTACTGAAAACAATCTTGTTGCTATTATGTGTGTCATTTAGTTCAGTGTACGTACAAGCATCAGATCGGAGCGAAGGTATCACTATTTCATGTAAGAATGAAAGTTTGGAACAAGTGATACACTTGATTGAGAGCCAGTCATCTTATCTTTTTGTGTTAAATGATAAGGTGAATACTAAACACAAAGTAAGTATAAAGATAGAGAATGGAAATATAAATGCTATTCTGAATAAAATCTTTCAAGGTACCAATATGACGTATCAAGTTGATGGAGATCATATTTTAATTTCAACTACTCATAAAAGTATCGGTTTGGATGAAACACGACAGACTACTATGATAAAAGGAAAAATAGTAGATAATGCAGGTGAGCCTATGATTGGAGTAAATGTATTGGTAAAAGGAACGACTAATGGTGCCATTACTGATTTTGAAGGTAATTATTCTCTTGCTGATGTAAACGAGAATGATGTATTAATGGTGACCTATATTGGCTATCTTACTCAGGAGATAAAAGTCGGGAAACAGTCTGTCATAAACATTGTGATGAAAGATGATACTCAATCTTTGGATGAAGTGGTAGTGGTTGGATATGGTGTTCAAAAGAAGAGTGATTTGACTGGTTCTATATCTTCTATAAAACCAGCGGATATTACATCTACTCCTACTACCAATGCGTTGAAATCTTTGCAAGGTAAAGTAGCGGGATTGGATATAACACAATCTAGCGGGCAGCCCGGAGCCTCTATTTCATTAACCATGCGTGGTAATCGTTCTCTTAAAGCTGACAATAATCCGTTAGTATTGGTCGATGGTATAGATTACGGATCATTTGTTGATATTAATCCTACTGATATTGAGTCTATTGAAGTCTTGAAAGATATCTCATCTACAGCTATTTATGGAACGAAAGGAGCTAATGGTGTAATTATTATTACAACAAAATCCGGAGCCAAGGGACAAAAGACGAAAATCGATTTTAATGCTTATGTTTCTATTAAAAATAAGGCTAAATACCCTCGTATGATGAATGGAGAAGAATATGCTCAATTAAAGAGAGAGGCCTATAGAACTACTAATTCAGCAGCGCCGGATCAATATATGGATGATGCTTTGATTTTCAATGCAGAAGAATTGGAGTATTTGGAAAAAGGTTATTGGGTTGATTGGCAGGATTTATTGTTGGGTACCGGTATTACCCAAAATTATGAAATCAGTATGTCTGGTGGTACGGAGAAAACATCTTATTCATTATCATTTGGTTTTCAAGATGATAAAGGATTGTTGAAAAATGATGTATTGAAACGTTATAATGGTCGTATTAGTCTTGATCATAAGATAAATAAAATTTTCAATGTGGGTGTGAATGTTTCATATACTTTTAAAGATCAGGATAAGAGACAGAATCCATTGAATTTGGCTAACAAAATACCATGTATAGGCAGAGCTTATGATGATAATGGTAATTTTATATTAAACCCTGCTCCTGGAAATAGTTCTGCATTCAGTCCTTTATGTGATGAGCAGCCGGGTGCTTACGAGGATAATATTCGTACGAAACGTATGTTTGCTTCGGGGTATTTGAATGTGAATATTCTGAAAGATTTTTTCTTTAAATCCACTATTGGCATTGATGTTACAGATAGTCGGGAAGGTATTTATAAAGATAAAAATACAGTAGCTAATCTTGGTGTAAAATCTACCTCTTCTGTTCAGGCGGATAACGATTGGCGTTATACTTGGGAGAATATACTGAATTACTCCAAAACATTTGGGAAACATGGACTAACTGCAATGATTGGTAGTAGTACCACTGCTTATGGATATGAAAAGGTTTTGGCTAGTGGAGCTAACCAAGCTTCTGCTCTGACTTCATTCCACGATCTGGGAGCAAATGCTGATTCAAAAGAAAATGCCAGTCAATTGATTGAGACGCAAATGGTTTCTTTCTTTGGACGATTGAATTATAAGTTTAATGAACGTTATTTATTCCAAGCTTCTTTGCGTGCTGATGGATCTTCCGTTTTGGCGAAGGGGCACAAGTGGGGGTATTTCCCGTCAGCATCCGCTGCGTGGCGTATTTCAGAAGAAGGCTTTATGGCTGATCAAGATATTTTTAGTAATTTGAAATTACGTTTAAGTTGGGGAGTTGCTGGTAACAGTGCAATTGATGCTTATGCTACTTTAGGAGGACTTAAAAAATCAGTATATACATTTGGTAGTAGTGTTTATGGATATTATCCTAGCGAGATTGCAAATAAAGATTTGACTTGGGAAAAAACATCGACATGGAATCTTGGACTGGATTTCTCAATTTTAAGAAATCGCATATCTGGTACAATTGATACTTATATTTCACAAACCTCGGATTTGTTACTTCCAAGTTTATTGCCTAGTTCTACTGGATATGCATCTGTTATGCAGAATATAGGTAAAACAGAAAATAAAGGTATTGAAGTGACATTGAATACAATTTGGTTTCAAAATAAAAATTTTAGTTGGAATACGGATTGGACATATAGTTTGAATCGTGAAAAAATTAAAGCTTTAAATAGTGGTGTAACGCGTGATGAAGGTAATCTTTGGTTTGTTGGCTCTCCTACTCAAGTTTTTTATGATTATAAAAAGATTGGTATTTGGCAATTAGGTGAGGAAGCTCAGGCCAAAGCTTTTGGAGGATTTAAGCCAGGGGATATTAAAGTGGCAGATATGTCACCTAAAGGTTCTGAAGGTGAAGGCGTTTTCTCTACGGATGACCGGGTTATTTTTTCAAGAGTTCCTAAGTATACGTTTGGTATAACTAATAATATCACCTATAAGAATTTTGATTTAATGTTCTTTATTTATGGTCGTATCGGACAATATGTAAAAGATGCCTATACTCAGTTATACAAGCCAAGTGCGTTGGAAAATAGCGCACCTGTAAATTATTGGACACCTGAGAATCCTAGCAATGAGTATCCTCGTCCCAATAGTGGTTATTCAACGAACAGCTATTTGTTACAGTCTTCATTGGCATTCCGTAAAGCTTCTTTTGTGAAAATACGAGATATTACATTGGGATACACACTGCCTAAAGAATGGACATCCAAAATGATGGTGCAGAAGTTGCGTATTTATTGTTCTTTGAATAACTTCATTACCTTCACGGATTTCCCGAATTATGATCCGGAAAGCAATGGAAGTATGGACTTTCCATTGGCGAAGCAAGTGTTGTTTGGCATCAATCTTAGTTTGTAATCTTTAATTATGATCATTATGAAAACAAAATTTTATTATTATATAAGCATATTATTTCTTTGTTTATGTCATGTCTCTTGTGAAGACTTTCTAGAAGAAACTAATAAAAGTGGATTGACAACGGATCCATTTATGAAAACGAAAGTTGGAATAGAGAGTGCGTTGAATTCCTGTTATTCGGGTGCAAGGACATTTTATGGTCAGGAAGATGGTTTTGGTATGACAGAATCTGGTACTGATTTGTTTTTGCGTGGGGGAGATAATAAAGCAAATCAATTGGCTGATTATACTATTGACTTAAATGGCTCCCAATCAACTATCGGAAATGTTTGGAAAAATCTTTATTTGTCATTAAGTGCTTGTAATCAGACTATTTCTTTGTTGCCAAGTGAAGTATTGACCGAAGCTGAAAATAAGTCATTTGAAGGCCAGGCTAAGTTTTGGAGAGCCTTCTATTTGTGGTTGATAACAGAAATTTGGGGAGACGTGGTATTGAACACAGAACCTATAACGGGTGCTGTTACTGAAGTACACCGTTCGTCTGTAGAAGATTTTTATAAAGTTATTTTTGATGATTTAGATGTGGCTGTCAATCAACTGGCACCAGGCAAATCAACAGATGGTAGAATAACTCAGGATGTAGCTAAAGCTTTTAAAGCAAGAGCTTGTTTGACCAGAGCTTGTGCAACGGGCGAGGCTTCGCTTTATGCTGAGGCCGCTATGTTGGCAAAGGATATTATCAATAGTCAACGCTATTCTTTCTATACTGATTATAGTGATATGTGGGATATTGCCAATTGTGATGGAGGTACAAACAAAGAAGCAATTTTTTCTATAAATTACACCAACTCAGAATTAGAAAATAATGCTTTTGATGCTACTGCTACTAATTCGGGTAATAAAGGGATTGTTGATTTTGTAATGAAATATGATAAGGAAGCCGGAATGGAACGCGATGTCTTGAATGCTCGTCCTTTCCAAAGATATATGCCGTCCAGGTATTTGCTGCAATTATATAATGAGAATATAGATCAGCGTTATAAAGTGACGTTTAAAGATGCCTGGTACGCAAACAAGAATCCGTTATCTGAGAGTGATTTAAAAGTTTATCCTTTAATGGCTACAGGAGATACGGCCATATATATCATGAAAACGGCTGCTACTGATTCACAAAAAGTATGGGCGTCAAAGCGGTATCGTTTGCTGGATGTTGATGACGTGTACACTTCGGAAGGTAAAGCTATCTTAAGGTCGCAATTTGTAGAAATGCATAAGTTTGCCGATCCTACGGCGGTTTATAATCAGGATTGGTGTCAACGGGATGCATTTGTCATTCGTTTGCCGGAAATGTATTTTATTGCAGCCGAAGCGATGCTGCAAACGAATAAACAGGAAGCAGTGGATTTGATGAATGAATTTTTGATGAAACGTGCAATACCAAGTAAAGAAAATGACATGAGAATTACTGAATCGGAACTGACTATCGATTTTATTTTAGATGAGAGGGCTAGGGAATTGTGTGGAGAACAAATACGTTGGTTTGATTTAAAACGAACTAAAAAGTTAGTTGAATACGTTAAGTTGCATAATATGGATGCAAAAGATAATATTCAAGAATATCATATGCTACGTCCGATACCCCAAAATCAATTGGATGCGGTGACTAATAAAGATGAATTCACTCAAAATCCCGGATATACAAAATAAAGTAATTTTGTAAAAGGAGTATATTGAAGTATTTCTTCTTAACATACTCCTTTTACAATATACCATAAAGAAAAATAGAGGTAAAATGAAATCAGCTATAAAAAAAATATTCGTTTTAACGGGTTGTGTACTATTGCTTGTAACATCTATGAGAGCACAGAGGGCATGTCTCAATTTATCAGAAACTCTATGGAATATCACTCTTGATCGTTCGGCTGTATGGCAAAATGATTCTCTTTACGTTCCTCCTGTCAATATTCATGACCTCCCTGTCCATATACCTACCGGAGGCTGGAATTTGCTTGATACACCCGATAAGATAGGGGTGACGCTTCCTGCTACCGTAGAGCAACACCTATGGGGATGGAATGGAGAAAGATTTGGAGTTACCGGAAATTATGTAGGGGTTTCATGGTTTGATACAAAAATAAATGTACCTGCTGATTGGAGAAATAAACGGATAGTGATGAATGTTGCTTCTATCCGTTTTAGAGCTGAGATTTTTGTTAATAAAAAATTGGTGGGATATGATTTGGTGAATAGTACGCCGTTTGCTGTAGATGTGACACCTTTTATTCTACCTGGTCAGGAAAATGAGATTGCTTTCCGCATTACTGATCCAAATGGTAATTTTAATTGGAAAGATTCCCAAGTCTATACATGGGGAGAGTATAGAACTAATCCTTCTCATGGTTTTGGCGGTATAACTGGAAAAGTGGAGTTGGTTGCTACGGATAAGTTATATATTGGAGATGTTTTTATTAAAAACCAACCGGACCCTCATTCTATTGAAGTTGAAGTGACGGCTTGTAATGAAACAAAGAACCCGATGAAGGCTCAGAAAATGCTTTTAACAGTAAAAGAACATAAAGGTGAGAAAGTACTTTACCGAAAAGAATACTCTGTTGAAAATCTTATTGTCGGAGAGAATAAACAAACTTTTCATATTCATTTGCCAGCGGCAAAATTGTGGAGTACGGATTCTCCTCATCTTTATGATTTGTCTGTTTCAGTAGGTACGGATAATTATACGCAGCGTTTTGGATTCAGATGGTTTGAAGTGAAGGATATTCATGGAGATAAGCAATTTTTCTTGAATGGAAAAAGAATTGTTTTACGTACAGCTATTTCATGGAGTTTCTGGCCGGATAATGGGATCACTCCATCTGATGAGTTGGCTAGGAGACAAGTGGAGAGTGCTAAAAAGCTAGGACTTAACATGTTGAATTTTCACCGTACTATCGGGCATAGCAATGTCTTGGATTATGCTGATGAATTGGGATTATTATACTTTGAAGAACCGGGAGGCAATCAGTATCCTATCAGTCACTTTAATGATAATAACAAGCAAAGCAAGTTTTATTTTGCTTACCGGAATGAAAAATTGGTGCGAATGATTAAACGTGACCGTAACCATCCGTCTCTTGTTATTTATAATTTGCATAATGAACGGGGAGCTTGGCCACAGGTACAGGATTATGCGCAGATGCGTATGGCACATTCGTTGGATCCTACCCGTATCTTAACTTATAATTCCAGTAATGGAGAGAACCCGGAAAATGAGGCGAATGCCCGTTTTAAATTGCACTTGATGCCAAACGATACTACTTTTTATGATTATGGATGGTATGACAGGCATCATGCAGGTGGTCCGGGTTGCTATCATGATAATTTATATTGGGGTAAAGATAACTATCACCGTTTTTCAGATCATAAGGATGAGATTATTTATTGGGGGGAAGACGGGGCTATTGGTACTCCGCCGCGTCTTCAGCTCATTCGGGATGAAATCCTGCAATCTGGCACTACTTCTGGATGGGAAGCGATGGATTATATGAAATGGTATGATGCATATGATTCGTTTCTTAAACACAATGGATTTGCCAAAGCATTTCCTACAGTGGATGATTTGACCCGTGCCATGGGGAATGTGGCTTTCTATTATCAAGGTAGGGTAATTGAGAATATTCGTATCAGTAATACGGTGGATGCTTATGCTGTAAATGGTTGGGAAAGTATGAAACTGGAAAATCACTCCGGCATTGTTGATAATTATCGTTATCCTAAAGGAGATGTGGAAGTAATGGCTCGTTATAACCAACCGTTATTTTTAGCTGTAAAAATGAATCGGAAAGTGCTGAATGTTGGAGATACGACTATAGTAGATACTTATATTGTAAATGAAAAGAATTTGAAGGGGAATTATTCTCTTCAATTGATAGCGAAAGATGCGGAAGGTACTGTATTGGCTACCCATGTATCTAGTGTACATGTTAAAGGGGGGAATGTATATGGTCAATGTTTACAGACCGGCTGGAATTTTGTTCCTCGGGCAACAGGCTATGTTTGTATTGAAGCAAAGTTGGTCAAAGGCAAAAAAACTTTTGCAACTGGAGACGATTCTTTGTTTGCTGTAAGTTTGAATACGAAAGGAATTACAGCTAATGGTTCTATTGCTGATACTACGGGCGTTCTGAGCAATTTTATGAAAACAGTTGGTTTTGATATTCTGGAATATAAAGAAGGGACACCTTCGGGAGATTATTTGTTGGTTGGCGCCTTTGAACCTACTCAATGGGGAAGTGGTATGAGTGATATTATGGAATGGGTTTACAAGGGACATACATTGATTATTGTGGATAATGCGGAAAGGTGGGCTGAGTTCTTAGCGGATAAAGAAGTTTTGGATTATCGTGGTTCAAAGAAACTAGGTACGGCTTGGTATGGTGGGAACTTTTTCAATAGAGAACATCCTATTTTTGATGGATTGCCTGTCAATTGTGTCTTTAATTGGGAATATCAATGCTTTGCTACTTACAACCGTCATCGTGTAGGGTTGCGTTGCTTTAATGGGGAAACATTGGTCGCTTGTGTTTCCGATCATAAAAAAGAAGTTTATTCTGCCTTGTCTGTTATTCCGGCAGGTCGTGGAAAAATAATTATTACTACATTGGATATTCCTGCATGTATAAAGGATGTCAAAGCTTATACAGTTCCTGTTGATCTTGATGGCGTGAACGAGTCGATGAATACTTTTAATACCAAAAGCGAGAATAGGGCTAATGTAGTGGGCCAACAGTTATTATTGAATTTAATAAAAGAAAGTAATAGATCATTATGAAGAAGAGTATTATTGCCATAGCATTTTTGTTGTTATGTCCATTTTATGGGGTGCGAGCACAGGAGAGACCATTTTTTGATTTGTCAGGAAAAGGATGGCATTTATGGCAGGATAAAAAAGCGACTTGGCAGACAGAGGATATTTATTTGACATTGGAAGAGGCACGGAAAAGTCCTGTAATTGTTCCTACAGCGGGATGGGATATATTGACTTCTGCCCAGGCTGTTCCGGTACAGGTTCCCGGAACAGCTGAAGAATATCTTCAAACTCAGTCCGGACCCGAAGGAGATATTACAGGAGTTACATGGTGGAGTCGTACAATGGATATTCCGGTGTTGAAGAAAGGACAAAAAGTCTTTTTGAATTTTGGTTCTATACGTTCACGGGCGGAGATTTTTATTAATCAGAGATTAGTGGATTATCAGATTGTGGACAATGTTCCTTTCGAAACGGATATTACTCCTTATATAAAATCGGGAGAACAAGTACAATTGGCTGTACGTATAACGGATGCGGGTGGTAACCATGATTGGCGTGACTCCAGAACTATTCCGTGGGGAGATAAAATGTTGCCTCCCGGTCATGGCTTTGGAGGAATAACAGGAAAAGTTGGTATGAAGGTCTGTAATGCTGTTTATGTGGCGGATATTTATATGCAGAACACTCCTCAGATAACCACCGCCAACGCTATTCTGACGTTACAGAATGAAAAAGGAAAGACTACGAAGCAGGATCTTCGTATAACGGTGTACGAGTGGCAAAATAAAGAAAAAATAGTTTATTCTAAAGAGATAAAGGGTGTTTCATTAAATAAAGGCCTAAATGAACTGAAGATTCCTGTATCAGCTCCGGATGCGAAATTATGGAGCGTGGATGATCCTAATCTGTATGTATGTGAGGTGGAGTTATCCGAAGGAAAGAACTGGGTAGATAAAGATTCCCGCCGTTTTGGATTCCGTTGGTTCGAGGCTTCCGGTATAGGTGAGGATGCTGTTTTTCGTTTAAACGGAAAACGTATCATGCTTCGCTCGGCCATCAGTTGGAGTTTTTGGCCGGTCAATGGTATTTTTCCATCGGAAGAATTGGCTGAAAGGCAAATTCGCATCGCTAAGGAGTTAGGATTGAATATGTTGAATTTTCATCGTTTTATCGGTAATACTGACGTAATGAATTATGCTGATGAGTTGGGACTGCTCTATTTTGAAGAGCCTGGCGGCTACCGTCTGGATGTGAGACAGCCGTTTATGAATGCTGTTTTGCATGAAAAGGTCATCCGTATGGTAAAGAGGGATCGCAGTCATCCCTGTCTGGTTATCTATAATATGATGAATGAATCGGGAAATGCTGCTCCTGAAAAGTTAGAATTGGAAATTCAAGCGATGAAGGATATGCGTGTATTGGATCCTTCCCGGTTGATTCTTCGTACCTCGGCTTGGGCTAAGGGAGATGATATAGAAGATCAGGCTAAAATTCATATTCGTCCTTACGATGAAAAAGTGTATTGGAGTGGTTGGTATGATTATCATCGTGCCGGAGGACCTGCTGTTTGGAATGAAGGTTTGTACAAAGGCCCTGACGATTATTATAATGATACCAAGAATAAGCGTGAAATTGTATTCTTTGGTGAGGAAGGGGCTTTATCATCACCTCCTCGTTTGGAAAAGAATAAAGAAGATTTGGAAAAATATAACTATAAAGGATGGGATGGCAGAGAGTTTCTACGTTGGTATGATGAATTCAATAAATTTCTGGATGCTAAACAGTTAAGGACTGTTTATCCTACCGTGGATGATTTGTGTGTGGCTATGGGAACTGTATCCTATGAACATCAGGGACGTAAAATAGAATCGGCCAGAATGAATAATTTGACGGATGCATACGTTGTTAATGGATGGGAATCGGAATTGACGGAGAATTATTCGGGAATTGTCGATTGTTTTCGTTATCCCAAATCAGATCCGGCTATCATAGCTCGTTATAATCAGCCTTTGTATGTAGCGGTAAAGACCAGGCAACAGGTTGCAGCCGCAGAGGGAAAGGTGACCGTTGATTTTTATCTGATTAATGAGAAGAATGTCCGGGGAAACCATCAATTGAAAATCTCGGTGACAGACTATCAAGGAAAAGTGATGGAGGTAGGGACTTATGAAACGGAAGCCGCCGGAGGTGAGGTTTATGGTCAGTTGTTGGTGAAAGATGTAAAAATACCTGTTCCTACAGCTGGAGGACTTTGTAGGATTGAAGCAAAACTGTGTAAGGAAAATTCTGTTGTTACAACTGGGTATGATGATATATTGTCTGTAAATCTGGCATCCAATATGTTGGATGGTAAAGGGGCCGTTTGGGAAGATGGGAGTGCTTTACAGAATTTCTTGAAGGGTAAAACGAAAGAAGCGGTTGCAGCTTACGAGGATAATTTAGGAAAGTTGGATTGGATTATGGTGGCCCGTCCTCCTAGGAAAGATCAGTTGACAATGGTGCCGATGGAAGCGTTACGCTCTGCCGATGGCAAACCGGGATTGGATGTGGTCTATTATGAGGATATGGAATTTCAGAAGGAAGTTTATCATGAAGTGGCCAAGGTGGTTAATCTGAGTGCTATTGAGGGAGCTACACCAAGTCCTTTTGTGTATATGCTTGATGGTTATGGTATTAAATGGAGTGGTAAAGTACTTCCTTCTGTCAGTGGTGAATATACGATTATTCCTCAGAGTAATGATCGTAGTATGATTGAAGTCTTTGTCAATGGTAAGAAAATATATGAAATTACCAGGAAGAAAGAGCATTTGGGCGATGGAAAAGTCTATTTGGAAGGAGGCAAGTCTGCCGATATAGAGATCCGTTTCAGGCATCCTCGTAGTAACGCGCGTTGTCGTCTGGATTGGGCTGTTCCTAATGATAAGATGCCGGATGCACAGCGTTTAATGGAACGTGCCGTAAATGATGGAACCAAAATCTTTATTATTCAGAGTGCTGATGAATGGTCGGAATTTATAGCGGCTAATAGTAAAGCGGTGTTTAAGGACAAATTCTTTGTTGGAACCAACTGGCTGGGCGGGGTGATGTTTAATAAGCCGCATGATATTTTCAAGGAACTTCCTGTCGGAAATGCTCTCAACTGGCCTTATCAGGCATTGATACATACAGGGGTGGAGCGTATGGGATTAGTGATGGAAGGTGAGGAATTGCTGGTCGGAGCCTATCATACTTATCCTATGGCTATCGGAACTGCTATGGGGATTGTACCGATGGGTAAGGGTAGTGTTTTGTTCTCTACATTGGATATCTATGGGAACATCATTAATGATTCGGCTGCCGGACTTGTAGCCAAAAAGCTGATATTCAATATGATTGATTTTAAATAAAATAACAGATACCATGAAAAAACGAATCCTATGCTTTTGTTTATGCCTGTATTGTATAGGGCTATGGGCGGCCAATGCTTCTTTTAAGAAGACAGGAAATGATTTGTTGTTTCTTCTGCCTCAGGGAAATGTGAAATTGGAATTTTGTACAGATGATATGTTCCGTGTACGTCATTCTCAAGGTACCGTGTTCGCTGAAAATGAGCAGTGGATGGTTCGGAAATATGATTTTACTCCTGTACACTATACAGTGGAAGATAAAGGTGCTGCATGGTTAATTACGACCGGAAAACTGATTATAGAGGCTACCAAGAATCCGTTCTGTCTGTCTGTTTCTGATAAAAACGGCAAACTGCTTTATACGGAACTTGCGGAACAACGTTTTTATAAGGATTCTGTCAAGACGAAAGCTGTTCTACAACCGGATGAGCATTTCTTTGGTTTTGGGGAACGTATGGATTTCATGGATCAGCGAGGGCGTAAGGTCTATCTGAATGTAGAGTTGGGAAGAGGGATAAAACCGGCTGTAGGAGGAAAAGATATTTTACGTGCCAATTATTGTCCCGTACCTTTTATGATGAGTACCAAAGGATATGGTTTGTTCTTTCATACTCCGTTTGCTACCGAGTGGAATATGGGGTGGGATAGTAGTGATTATTATTCGTTCAAAGCTTTTGGCGGTGATTTGGACTATTATTTTATGTATGGTCCCGATTTTTATACCATGATTGACCGATATACGGAATTGACTGGAAAATCCCCTATGCTTCCTCGTTTTGCAATGGGGTTGCATGTCGGTACTTATTCCGGTGGAACCTGGAAGAATGAAGAGATGACTTCCGATAAATACCCGCCTGCTTTATGTAAACGTTTGCGTGAGGAAGGAGTGCCTTTTGATTTGCTTTGGCTGGATTCTACTTGGAGGCTGTTTAATACCACTTACGGAAATGGTGGTTGCTGTTTTGAATGGCGTAATACGTTCAAAGATCCGAAAGCCATGTTTGATAGTTGCTATGCGCAGAATGTAAAAATGGTGGGGCTTCATATCCGTTCCATATTAGATAATGGTCCTGAATATCATCTGTTGGATAAGGCGCGTGAACAGGGAAACGTGATGTATCCCGGAGCAAAGATAGAAGGAGTGGTGAATTTCTTTGACCCGAAAGCGGTAGATTGGTGGTGGGAGAACGGAGTAATGAAAGTGGCTTCTATCGGGGCTAAGTTTGTGAAGACGGATGTCGGAGGGACGATGGACCTAAAAGGACTTCATAATATTTTTCCTTTAGCTTATGCGGAAGCTCCCTATCGCAAGTTCCAGGAATATAATAATATGAGAGGATTGACACATACCCGTGAAGGTTATGCGGGAATTCAGCGTTATCCTTATATCTGGGCCGGAGATTGGGGGAGTGAATGGCAGTGGTTTGAACCGGTGATACGTGCCGGACTTAATATCGGTATGAGTGGTGTAGGTAACTGGACTCATTGCATGGGGGGATTTGAACAATATTCTCCTTACGATACGGAGTTATATACCCGTTGGGTACAGTTCGGTATGTTTTCACCTATCGCCATGGTGTTCGGTATGGATCACCCCCGTTATCATGAACCTTGGACTTATGGTCCGGAGGCCTTGGCCAATTTTATCAAATACGATAGTTTGCGTTATACATTGATTCCTTATATTTATAGTAATGCCTATCAGCTTTATAAAACGGCACGTCCCATGATGACTCCTTTAGTGATGGATTATCCTCAGGATGAGAATACTTATCAGCTGACACGTCAGTATATGTTCGGGCCATGGATGATGGTTTGTCCTGTCACTACCAAAGGTGCACTGAGCCAACATGTTTATTTTCCCGGTGGAGAATGGTTTGATTATGAAACCGGTGAGCGTTACGAGGGCCGTCAATATAAATCTTTTCTTACTCCGTTGGATGTGTTGCCTATCTATATAAAAGCCGGAGCTATTATTCCCATGCAACCTGTTATGCAGTGGGTAGATCAGCACCCTGTAGAGATGATAACATTGGATGTCTATCCGTCAGGCATTTCTTCTTATGAGATGTATGAAGATGATGGTATATCAATGGATTATCAAAAAGGGATTGGTTCATTGACCCGTTTTACCAGCAGGCTTGCTGATGATAGTTGGACGTTTACTGCAGATAAACCGGTAGGGAAGTACAAACCTGCCAAGCACACTTATCTAGTAAAGGCTTATTTGCAGAACGTTCCGCAATCTGTGATAGAAAATGGTAAATCGTTGCCCGTTCTTTCATCAGTTACAGATGCAGAGCGGAATACAGGCTGGTTTTATGATATAGAGCATAAACGTTTGTATGTGAAGACAGCCGGAGATAACCGTCAGAAAATTGAAATTGTGGTACAATAACTTAAAGGGATGATTCTATGAGAAAAATTATCGGTTTTCGCACTTTATGTGTAGGTTTGGGAATATGGGTGGGGACTGTTGTGGTTTCTGCTCAGGGGGAGTTCAAGGCATTACCTTGGAGTCAAAGTACTGCTTATAATTCTTATCTGATGCGTGATGTACATCGGCAGTTTGCATCCCGGCAGTCAGCCATTCAGCAAGCATTTACTTCTCCTGCCGGGATGCAGGAGTACCTGGAGGGTTGCCGTGAACGATATAAACAAATAGTAGGTACTTTTCCTGAAAAAGAGAATTTAAATGTTCAGGTGGTGGGGAAGATACAAGGTACCGGCTATCATATAGAGAAAATAATTTTTGAAAGCAAGCCCGGCCGCTATGTCACAGTACATCTTTATATGCCGGAGAACATGACTGTTCCTGTTCCGGCAACATTGGAACTTTGCGGACATGGATTGAATGGTAAAGGTTCTTCGTCTCATGCCGCTATGCTGATGGCATCCAATGGTATTGCTGTACTAGTGGTAGATCCCATAGGCCAGGGAGAACGGTTGCAACTTATTGATAGGGAAGGAAAACCGCTGACACGGGGGGCTACCACGGAACATACCTTACTGAATGCGGGCTTTAACTTGCTTGGTACTAGTTTGGCGGCACAGGAATATTGGGATAATCATCGGGCTTTGGACTATTTATTGACTCGTAAGGATATTGATCCGGAGCGTATCGGAGTATATGGATCTTCTGGTGGTGGTACTCAGACCGCTTATTATATAGGTTTGGATCCCCGTGTAAAGGTAGCGGCCATTTGTAGTTTCTTTTCTACCCGAGAACGTACTATGGAGTTGCAAGGTCCTTCCGATGGTTGCCAACATATACCATACGAAGGGCGTGAACAACTGGAAGTACCTGATTTTGCTTTAATGATGGCTCCACGGCCTTTATTGATTTTAAGCGGTAAATATGATTTTGTCGATTTATGGGGTGCACAACAAGGGTTTGCTGAATTACAACAGTGCTATAAAGTATTGGGAGTTCCCGAAAAGGTGGATATGCTGACAGTAGAAACAGGGCATGGACTTGGAACTGAAAAAAGGCAAAAGTTGGTCAGTTGGTTCAAGCGTTGGCTGAAAGATGATCAATCTCCGGTGAAGAAAGCGGAACAAGAACGTTTCCAGTTGTCAGATATGCTTTGTACGACTAAAGGGCAGGTGAATGTATCTATGCCTGGAGCACTCAGTATTATGCAGGAAAATGTGAATCAGCTGGATGAATGGGCTTCCAAGCGTGAGGCGTTTCTTTCGAAAGGAAAGAAAACTATTCAAGCAAGAATGCTGGATTTATTAGGTCTTAAAGATCTTCCTGACCATAAAATAAGAATTGAAGCAACCGGACATGATTCAATGCGTGAATATGAACAATATAAGTTTCAGCTTATAAGGGAAGGGGAGATGCCTGTTCCTTGTATTCTTATCATGCCGTTCAGAGCGAATGCTGATTCTCCTGTTGAGTTAAGGTTACAGGAAGAGGGAAAAGGAACTTATTTGAGTGAATATGCGAATTTTGCTGCTGCCTTGACGGAAGGAAAAATCTTGTTGTTGGCAGATTTGCGCGGATTGGGGGAAACAACGGATCCTGCATTCTATACGGATGCTAAATATTGGAACCGTGAGTATCGCAATGCAATGGTCAGTATGCATATAGGGCGTCCTATTATGGGACAACGTGTTGTCGATATTTTGACTTTGCTTGATTTTTGTTCAGAACACGAATTTCTGAAAGGACACCCCGTCAAGGTATTTGCCAATGGTATTTATGGTCCGGTTGCAATTCATGCTGCTTATTTGGATGAAAGAATCGGCAGTGTGGAGATAAAACATAGTATGAAGACTTGGAAGGAATACATTGAGAGGCCTATGCAGTGGGATATGTATTCTAATGTGTTGTATGGTGCTTTGAAATATTATGATTTACCGGATTTGATAAGGTTAAGCAATTGTCCCATTCGTTTTGCAGATTAAAAAATAGAATTCATTTCCACTGTAGGAGCATATTAAATGCCCAAAGGAGGGCACAGCAATCTGCTCCTGCAGTGGATGGAATATATGGCTTGTCTATTTCTTTTCCAGAAAATCAGCACGCATCGGACTGAAACAATCTATCAGCATACCCGGCTCCAGGCATACACAACCATGCACAGCATCCGGTTCCTTATACAGACAGTCGCCGGCCGATACAATTTTTTTCACACCATTGATGGTAAACTCAAATTTTCCGCTTTCCACATATGTTACTTGTGAATGAACGTGATGGTGAACAGCTCCTACGGCACCTTTTTCAAATTTCACTTTAACGACCATGATGTCGTCATTGTATCCCATAATCTGGCGCACTACACCTTCGCCTGCAGGTTCCCATTCTTTGCCTTCTGCAAAAATGAAGTTTTCACTACCTGTTTTCATAACCTTTTTTTCAGTGTTTTTGTTTGTTTCTTCAGTACACTCTTTGTTGCTCTCTTTTTTTTCACTTTGTGCATTGCAGCTCTGCAATAGTAGTGGTGCCATCAAGGCGCAAGCATACAATGCGGTTCTTACCTTACGATTCATGATCTTGCATTTAATATAAAATGAATAACTAAAACTTTTCTTCAAATATACTTATAATATGGGGAGGGTAGTTCGTCGTGATTAAAATATACGAGGAAAAGACCAAATATTACAAATCCAAGCTCCGGAAAATGGCTTATTTTGCTTCATAATGATATTTAAACTTGAATCAAAACACTAAAACAACAATGAAAAGCACATTAAAGAAGAACTGGGAAAGAATTGTCCTTTGCCTGTGCATGGCAAATTTTGCTTGTATAGGTATAGCCCAAACTAATAAAAAATTAGATGACCAAGTTATAAATACGATGAAAACCGCCACTCGGTTTATGATGGACAAAGTGAGTTATAATGGTGGCTTCGTATGGAATTATTTGCCGGATATGTCCCGTTCATGGGGAGAGATGGAAGCCAAGAGGACAATGGTATGGATTCAGCCGCCGGGAACTCCTTCTGTCGGTCATTTGTTGCTTGACGCTTATCATGCTACAGGAGATGAGTATTATTATGAAGCTGCGAAAAAAGTGGCTAACACCTTGATTTGGGGACAGCTTGAATGTGGCGGATGGAATTATGTGTTCGATTTTGCAGGAGAGAACTCCTTAAAGTCCTGGTATGATACCGTTGGTAAAAATGGCTGGCGTCTGGAAGAATTTCAACATTATTATGGAAATGCGACTTACGATGATGCGGGTACTATGGAGGCTGCCAAATTTCTACTTCGTATGTATGTGGAAAAAAATGATCCTGCTTTCCGTCCGGCTTTGGAGAAAACCATTGATTTTGTTTTGAAAAGTCAATATCCGGTGGGTGGATGGCCTCAACGGTATCCTTTGATGTATGATCACCCTTTTCAAGGTAAGAAAGATTATTCGTCTTTTATTACTCTGAATGATGATGTGATTCCTGATGCGACCGAGTTTTTGATTCAATGCTATCAGGCAATGGGGTTGCAAGGGGTAAAGGAGCCTATTATGCGTGCTATGTACTTGATGATTTCCCTTCAACAAGGGGAACCTTATGCAGGCTGGGCAGACCAATATACAGTAGATGATTTGAAACCGGCTCATGCCCGTTCTTATGAACCGCGCAGTGTGAATACCGGTACTACCGTCCGTCTTGTTAATTTAATGATGGATTACTATAAACTTACAGCTGATACTCGTTTCCTGTCGGGGATTCCTGCTGCAATTCGTTTTTTGGAATCAATGAAATTACCGGAATCGGATGTGAAGAAATGGAAGAGTCAGTCGACTAATCCGGAAGCTATTTTGGTTCCTCGTTTTGTAGATCCTGATACTGGTAAACCACTGTATGTCCATCGTAAGGGAAGTAATGTGAAAAACGGTACTTATTATATAGATCAGAATATAGAAAATACAATAGCTCATTATAATTCGGCAACTTTTGTGAATCCTGGTGAACTGCGTCGTCGTTATGAGGAAGTGAAAAAACTTCCTGTATCCGAATTGGCGAAGAATTCACCTTTGCTGCAGGATCATTTGGTTCCTTTACCTAAATATTATACTCGTTTACGTGGAAAAGCTACGGAAGAAGTTGCCCGGAAATTGGTGAAATCACTGACTAAGGACGGTTGCTGGCTCTCTCCTTTAAAGTCAACCTCGAACCCGTATAAGCCATATACTGTTTCAGGACCTAGTGAGGAAACGAAATATATAGCTACCTTTGTAGGGGACGAGCACGATACATCACCTTATCCGTGTACCACCGGAGAATTGTGCATCTCTGTTGGGGATTATATTGATAATATGATAAAATTAATTAGTTACCTTGAAAAGTAAAGTTTGTTAGGTATAGGTTTATGAAGAATACTGTAATTTGTTTATTGTTGTTCGGGATAAGTCTGATGGCTTCTGCTCAGGAAAAGGTGGAAACAGTCTCTATGCGTTATGAAACGCAGAATGATATGCCGCTGTTCTATCAGAAGATGAAAGAAAACCTGACTTATCCTATGGCATGGGGGAACTCTGCTATCCGAAATTTCGAAAAGTGGCGTGAGGAAGCTCGAAAAACGTTATTGGATTGCATGTTGCCTGCTCCTCCTGCTACGGCTTTTGATAAGGAAGTGATAGATACCGAGCAACGGAATGGATATAGGGCGGAGAAGATTTTGTTCAGTGTTTCGGAATATTCTCGTGTTCCTGCTTATCTGTTGGTTCCTGACGGGAATGGCCAGTTCCCGGCAGTATTGCTGCTTCACGATCACGGTGCGCATTTTTCGATAGGGAAAGAGAAGATGGTACGTCCGTTCGGTGTGGAAGCATCTGTACTGGCCGATGCGGACGATTGGGCGGAAAAATGTTATGACAAACAGTATGTAGGTGATTATCTGGCAAGTCACGGATATGTAGTGCTTGCTGTGGATGCCTTGTTTTGGGGGGAACGGGGACGTAAGGAAGGAGTACGCTATGACTCACAGCAAGCGTTGGCGGCCAATATGTTACAGATGGGAATGTCTTGGGGAGCCTTGATAGCCTGGGATGATATTCGTAGCGCGGAATTTCTGGCCTCATTGCCCATGGTTCATAAGGAAAAGATAGGTACTATGGGATTTTCCATGGGAGCACATCGTGCCTGGATGGTCAGTGCCGCTACAGATGTGGTGAAGGCAGGCGCTGCTGTGTGCTGGATGAATACTACAGATAGCTTAATGACACTTACCAATAATCAGAACAAAGGTGGGTCTGCTTATTCCATGATTATTCCCGGAATACGGAATTGGATGGATTATCCTCATGTGGCATCTATCGCATGTCCCAAACCGATGTTGTTCATCAATGGCTTGCGGGACAAACTTTTTCCTGTAAAGGGCGTTGAAAGCGCTTTCTCTACCATGCAGGATGTATGGAAGAGTCAATCGGTAGAAAATCTGTTGACCACCAAGTTCTATGATTTGCCCCATTTTTGCAGTAAGGAGATACAGGATGATATACTTGAGTTCTTTAATCAAAATTTAAAATAGAAAGCGATGAAAATTAAGATGTTGATGGCATTTGTTGCCTTGTTGTTATTTTCTGCTTTTACGGCAGACCGCACAATTACTATCTTTATGATAGGTGACTCGACTATGGCCAACAAACCCTTAGAGGGAGGTAATCAGGAACGTGGATGGGGCCATGTGCTGGGAGGATATTTCAGTGAGAATATTCGTGTGGAAAACCATGCTAGAAATGGTCGGAGTTCTAAAAGTTTTATTGATGAAGGATTGTGGGAGGTAGTAATTAATAAAGTAAAGCCGGGTGATTATGTTTTTATTCAGTTTGGGCATAATGATGAGAAGGCCGATGAGAAACGTCATACTGATCCCGGATCTACTTTTGATGCCAATCTACGCCGTTTTGTAAAAGAAACACGTGCTAAAGGGGGAATTCCCGTGTTGTTCAATGCTATTGTCCGTCGTAATTTCCGGAATAATAAAAATGCGGTAGCCGAAGATGATGTGCGCAAGGATTTGTCAAAGGGGAGTGTTTCTCAAGATGGAGAAGTGTTGATTGATACTCATGGAAAATATTTGGAGTCTCCGCGTAACGTGGCAAAAGAGTTGGATGTGCCTTTTGTGGATATGAACAAGATAACGCATGATTTGGTGCAGGAGATGGGGCCGGAGGCTTCAAAAAAATTGTTCATGTGGATTCCTGAAGGTGTGTGTGCAGCTTGTCCGAAAGGGCGTGAGGATAATACGCACCTGAATGTATATGGGGCGCGTACTATTGCTGGTTTGACAGTGGATGCTATAGCTAAAGAGGTTCCTGCATTGGCGCCTTTTGTACGTCATTATGATTTTGTAGTGGCAAAAGATGGCAGTGGTGATTTCTTTACCATTCAGGAAGCGATTCATGCTGTCCCCGATTTTCGTAAAGCAGGACGCACTACTATTCTAGTCCGTAAAGGGGTATATAAAGAAAAAGTGGTTATTCCTGAAAGCAAGATTAGTATTTCTTTGATAGGTGAGGACGGAGCAATTCTGACAAATGATGATTTTGCTTCTAAAAAGAACTATTTCGGAGAAGAAATGTCTACCTCCGGTTCATCAACCTGTTATATTTATGCTCCCGATTTCTATGCTGAGAATATCACTTTCGAGAATAGTGCCGGCAGAGTGGGGCAGGCAGTGGCCTGTTTTGTTAGTGGAGATCGCGCTTATTTCAAAAACTGTCGTTTTTTGGGAAATCAGGATACTTTGTACACTTATGGCAAAGACAGTCGTCAGTTTTATGACCATTGTTATATAGAGGGTACGGTGGATTTTATTTTTGGCTGGTCTACGGCATTGTTTAAGGATTGCACCATCCATAGTTTGGGTGATGGGTATGTTACCGCTCCTTCTACAGATCAAGGCAAAAAATATGGCTATGTTTTTATAGGCTGTAAATTGACGGGTGTGGCTGAGGCTCAGAAGGTGTATTTGTCCCGTCCTTGGCGTCCTTATGCACAGGCTGTTTATATTCATTGTGATTTGGGAAAGCATATTCTTCCGGTGGGTTGGAACAACTGGGGCAAAAAAGAAAATGAGGAAACCGTATTCTATGCTGAATACCGGAATACGGGAGAAGGGGCGGCTACCGCTTCGCGTGCTTCGTTTGGAAAGCAGCTGAACGATATCAGTAATTATAATGAAGTACAGATTTTGGCAGGTGATGACGGATGGAATCCGGTGGAAAATGGAAATGTGTTGTTGCAGAATTTAAAGAGATAAGCTGTTCTTTCTACCAGTAATAATACTTTGTCACTGTAGGGAGGAATTCTATTTGCTCCTATGGAAAGTGTCAGGGAAGAGTAGAATGATAAAGGGGGGATTTAACTTTTCCCCTTTTGTTTTTTTAGGAGCTTGTATATCAGTATCTCTCGTTTTTTATGTATTTTTGCCTACTATATATGAAAATCTACGAAATGAAAAGACACATTCTGTTTATACTTACTTTGCTGCTCTTTTTTTATGCAAAAAGTCAGCCTAATTGTATCTTTACTCATTATTCTTCGGAAAACGGCTTGTCTCAGAACTCCATCATGAGCATGGTACAAGACCATAATGGAGTTTTATGGTTCTCTACTTGGGATGGAATCAACCGGTTCAACGGTTATGACTTCAAAGTTTATAAAGCCAGACAAGGGAATAAAATTACTATGACTAACAACCGGGTAGACTTATTGGAAGTAGACCCTTATAATTATATTTGGCTGCAAACGTATGATTACCGTGTGTATCGTTTTGACCAAAGAACAGAGAAATTCGAACAAATCCCTGCCGAAGGTGAAGAGGAGGGCATGCGTTTCTCTTCTATTAAAATATTGCCCGACAGTGTCATTTGGCTACTTTCTGAAAATGAGGGGGCTGTCCGTGTGAAAACAAACCCTAAAGATTACAGTATAACTACCCAAGTATATGCTACTCATAGTCGTGGAGGAAATGCCGTTCATATTAATCAGGTTTTTAGCGATGCTTACAATCAAGAGTGGTTGCTTACTGATAACGGTCTGCTGAAGATTACGAATGATAAAGAAGAGCCTGTCTCTTATTTTGTGAATATCCAGTCAGGCAAAGATGAACCCGTACAGGCCTTCTACTCTTTTTGCAGTTATGGTGACGAACTTTATTTTGGATCAGACAGAGGACGGATATGGTGCTATTCTTTGCAGAATGAAATCTTTCGTCTTTGGGAATTGCCGGTAAAGGATAAAGTGATTGCTATAAATGAAATAAAAGGTACGGGGCTGTTGATAACAACTGCCCATGAAGGATTGATATTGTACCATTCGGATACAAAAGAGTGTAAAGTCTATAATAAGTCCAATTGTCCCGAATTCCCGGCAGACGCTTTCCGTTCTGTTTATGTTGACAGTAAGCAGGAAGCATGGTTTGAGATGACCGAATGGGGAAAGGTTTGTCATTTCAATCCTTTGACAGAAGTATTTAAGCAAGAAAAGATGCAAGTGGAGCCTCGTGGTGCCGATCGTTCCTATCCCAGTTTTCATATTTGTGAAGACTTGAACGGTAATTTGTGGGTACATCCGCAAGGAGGAGGGCTTTCTTGGTATGACAGAGAGGCAAATCGGCTGTTACCTTTCTATAATGACCCCGATTCACCCGATTGGCACTTTTCCAATAAATTACATTCCATGTTATCCGATAAGCAAGGCAATCTTTGGTTATGTACTCATTCTAAGGGGTTGGAGAAGATTACTTTTTTAGGAAGCCAGTTCCATATTTATCCCCGCATGGGTCACAGTTATGACTTGAATTCCAATACGGTACGTGCGTTGTTTGAAGATAGCGAACATCGCATCTGGATGGGAAAACGGGATGGTCAGATTGAAATTTATTCTTCTGATTTAGATTTTCAGGGTATTCTGACTGAAGAGGGGGATATAGCCAAATCTGGCAGGCCGTTACGGGGAGTTCCTTATCATATCATGCAAGATTCTCACGGAAACATTTGGATTGCGACCAAAGGGGATGGTATTATTCTGGCAGAAAAGGAGGGGACCCATTTTAAGTTTACTCGATTCAAATATGATGAAGATGATATTTATAGCCTGAGTCATAATAGTGTTTACTGGTTACATGAAGACAAGCATGGACGCATTTGGGTGGCAACTTTCGGTGGAGGGTTGAATTATATTCAGAAAACTCCTGAAGGGAAATATGTGTTTATTAGTTCTAGAAATAACCTGAAAGGTTTTCCGTATGACCGTTGTTACCGTGTACGCCATATCACTTCTGACAAGAAGGGGAATATATGGGTGGGGAGCAGTGATGGCGCGCTTAGTTTTAAAGAGGATTTTAAAGATCCGGAGTCGATTGTGTTCCATCTTTATGCACGTATCCCCGATGATATGAATTGTCTGAGCAACAATAACGTATATCGGATTGTAACCACTTCTCAAGGAGAAGTTTATTTGGCTACATTTGGGGGTGGTCTTAACCGGCTTGTTTCCATGAACGGAGAAGGGGGAGCTGTATTTAAATCTTATACAGTGAAGAATGGCCTGCCTTCAGATATCCTGTTGTCTGTAGAAGAGGATGGCGCAGGAAACTTGTGGATAAGTACGGAAAACGGATTGAGTAAATTTATTCCGTCCGAACAACGTTTTGAGAATTATAATGAAAGGGATTTTGGTGGTAAGATACGTTTTGAGGAAGGAACATCGTTGAAGCTTGGTCCCGGCACTATTTTGTTTGGCACCAGTCGTGGCGTGCTTTATTTTGAACCGGAGCACATTAAGAAGAGTAATTATGTTCCATCCATTATTTTAGGTACTTTGAAGATATCCAATCAGGAGGTAGTTCCAGGCGTACCGGGAAGCTTGTTGCGGCAGTCACTCAATAATACAGAACATCTGGTGCTTTCACATAAGGAGAATATTGTAACCTTATCGTTTGCTGCGTTGGATATGATTTATCCTGAAAATATCCGTTATGCTTATCGTTTACGCGGATTTGATAAAGAATGGAATTATGTAGACAGACAGCGTACCGCTACATATACTAATCTTCCGAAAGGAGAGTATGTCTTTCAGGTTAAATCGACCAATAGTGATGGGGTTTGGGTAGAGAATGAGCGCAGTTTGAGAATCACCATTCAGCCTTCGTTTTGGGAAACGGCTTGGGCTATGGCAATTTATATTCTTGCTTTTCTGTTGATTCTGTTTTCAGGAGTATATATATTGTTTACTATTTATCGTCTGAAACATGAAGTGTCTGTGGAACAGCAGGTTTCTGATATAAAGCTTCGCTTTTTTACAAATATTTCTCACGAACTTCGCACTCCGCTGACATTGATTGCAGGTCCTGTGGAATATGTTCTGAAAAACAAGACTTTGCCGGATGATGTACGTGAGCAATTGCATGTAGTAGAACGTAATACCGACCGTATGCTTCGCTTGGTGAACCAAATTCTTGATTTCCGCAAAATACAGAAAAATAAGATGAAGTTGCGTATAGAGCAGATAGATATTGTTCCTTTTGTACGCCATATCATGGATAATTTTGAATCGCTGGCCGAAGAGCATCATATTGATTTTGTATTCGAAAGTGAAATGCCTTCCTTAAAACTGTGGGTAGATGCGGATAAGTTGGAAAAGATTGTCTTCAATCTGCTTTCCAATGCTTTCAAGTATACTCCACAGGGTAAGATGATTACGCTTTTCATTCATGAAAATGAACATAATGTGGCGATTGGTGTGCAGGATCAAGGTATAGGAATTTCTGAAAGCAAGAAAGCTTCCCTTTTTGTCCGTTTTGAAAATCTGTTGGACAAGAATTTGTTTAATCAGCAAAGTTCTGGTATCGGTCTTTCTTTGGTTAAGGAATTGGTGGAACTGCACAAAGCGACTATCCGTGTGGATAGTAAAGAAGGGGAGGGCAGTTGTTTCACGGTTGAGTTTTTGAAAGGCAAGGAGCACTATACGGAGAATGTAGAGTTCATTCTCTCTGATTCTGTCGAAATGAGGCCGGAAGAGGTGGAAGAATCAGTTCAGGGACATGAAGAGAAGAGGAATGAAAGCAAAACGATGTTGCTGGTTGAAGATAATTTGGAACTTCGTTTCTTTTTGCGTAGTATCTTTATCTCAAATTTCAACGTCATAGAGGCTGTCAATGGGGCTGAAGGTTTGGATAAGGCTTTGAAGTTTGTTCCGGATATTATTATTAGTGATATCATGATGCCGGAAAAGGATGGTATTACCATGACAGAAGATTTGCGTGCTAATATGGCGACCAGTCACATTCCAGTCGTTTTACTGACGGCTAAAACGGATATGGACAGTAAGTTGGAAGGTATGGAACTGGGAGTTGAGGATTATATAACGAAACCGTTCAGTGCTACTTACCTGAAGGCCAGGGTGGAGAATATTCTGACACAACGTGTCAAGTTGCAACAGTTGTATTGTGCGAATCTGATGAATATTCAGCCTGTTGCGGAGGAAGAACAGCAAACACAGCCTGAGATGTCTTCCCATGACCGTAAGTTTATGGAGAAACTGACGGAATTAATGGAGAAGAATATGGATAATGGCGATTTGATCGTGGATGATTTGGTACAGGAGCTTGCGGTGAGCCGTTCTGTCTTTTTCAAGAAACTGAAGACCCTGACAGGACTTGCCCCCATTGAGTTTATTAAAGAGATGCGTGTGAAACGTGCCGCACAATTGATAGAGAGTGGTGATTATAATATGACGCAGATTGCTTATATGGTGGGTATTAATGATCCTCGTTATTTCAGCAAATGTTTTAAACAACGTTTTGGTATGACACCTACCGAATATAAAGAGAATGCGAAAAATAAGCGATAACTTTTGCTGCTGTTGGTTGGTTTTTGCAGCGTTTGTTTTTTTTGATTTCTTGAACGGTATGTTTAAATGTAGGGTGTTTCTTTTGTTATGTGAGTGAGTTGCTCATGTTATTTTATTATTTTTCCGGATATGCAATGGGGGTTTTTCTGAATTTTTAGTCTTTTACATAGATAATGAACTAAAAAGAAGAAAAAGATGAAAAAAGTAATTTTATTTATGGCAGGTATTTTGGCGAGTATGATGTTGAACGCTCAGTCTCGTTGGAGTGTTACGCCGGAAGCCGGCTTGGTAGTGAATAAGGAAAATGAAGGGACATCAGTTACATTAGGTTTTAAAGCCGGTGCCGGTGTGTTGTATCAGTTAAAGGAAGGGGTGGGAAAGAAGCCTTCTTTTGGCTTGAAGTCCGGGGTTTATATCTTAATGCAGAAAAGTGGGTATCATCCTATGAGCTGGGGAAACATATCAACAGGGGGAGGATTTAGCATGGATTATGAAAAAACGAATGTTGAGTCCACGCGTTATTATTTGCAATTGCCTGTTATGGCTCATTGGGGTTTTAAACTTTGTGATGATGTGCGTCTTAAATTAGCAGTAGGACCTTATGTAGCTGTAGGAATTGGTGGACGTACTAATGCTTATGTTTCTTCCTCAAAATATAATATAGATGAAGAAACAGGTGTTGGACAGTACGAATACCGGAATGATTATTACCGGTTTGGCACATTTAAAGGAAAAACAGTAAATGAGGAATTTGGTTTTGAGGCGTCCCCTCGTTTGGATTGGGGAGGAACGGCTTCTGTCGGGATTGCTGTTAAACGGATTTCATTTACTATCGGGTATGATTTGGCTTGGGGAAAATATAATAAGGAACAGAATGATTTAAGGATACGGAATCATATGGTTAGCTTTACTTCAGGGTATAGTTTCTGATAAGAAAAGGATAAATGAAACAAACATACACAAAATTCTTTGTTTAAGATTGTTAAATGAAGAATTTTGTGTATGTTTGTTTTTTATAAACACGATAAAAGTTCAATCTATGAGGAAAATGCTATTCATTACCCTTTTAATGGGCGGTCTGTGTACGACAGTTTCTGTTGCAAAAGCGCAGGAACGCTTGCCGGAATATCTGCAGGCAGAGAAATACACACAAGAAAAATTGAACACCATGTTGTTTTCTACTGTGGTGGATCCGCATTGGTTCCAGAAAGGTAATAATTTCTGGTTCGAGTACAAAACAAGTGAAGGAACCTTTTGGTATGTGGTTGATCCGGCTGCCCGGACAAAGAAGCTTTTGTTTGATAGGGATGAATTAGCTTCCCAGCTTACCGAAATTGTAAAAGATCCCTTTGAGGCACGCCATTTGCCAATCACAAATCTGAAAGCGGAAGAAGATGGGCGTACCTTTACTTTTGAAGTAAAGTCAACAAAAGATGCGACACCAAAGAAAGATGGCAAGGATAAGAAGGACAAGAAGAATGAGAAGGAAATCTTTTATTTTTCTTATGACTATCCTACCCGTAAATTGACCCATCTGAAAGATAAAGAAGACGACCTGAAGAAAATCTATTGGGGATCGGTCTCTCCTGATGGTAAAACGGTGATTTATGCCAAGGATTTGAATTTGTATCGCATGAGTCGTGAAGATTATGAAAAGGCGAAAAAAAATGAAAAGGATAGTACGATCGTGGAAATCCAGCTTACTACAGATGGCATGAAGGATTTTGGCTATGGTATTCCCTATAGTATGTTGAATACAGATACTTTATGTAATGGCAAGCGTCGTCGTGTAGGTGGAGTGTGGTCTCCGGATTCACGTTATTTTGCTATGACAGTTTCTGACGATCGCGCTGTGAAAGAGTTATGGGTAATAAATTCGATGGCCCGTCCACGTCCCACATTGGAAACTTATAAATACCAGATGCCGGGAGAAAAGGAAGCTCCCATAGAACACCTGTACTTGTTTGACTTGGTTGATAATAAACGTAAGGAAATTAAAGTAGCAGCTTATAAAGATCAAAGCATTGGCCTGGAATACAAACCAATGATGCAAAAACAGCGTGATATGGAAGATCAGGCTGCCGTTTGGCAAGGTGATAACAACCGTTTCTTCCTGACCCGCAGCAGCCGTGATTTACATCGGATTGATGTTTGTTCCTATACGATAGGACAGGATTCTGTTGTACCAGTAATAAAGGAACGGATGAATACCTATCAGGAAACTCGTCCTTTAAGAGTCTTGAATGGTGGAAAGGAAATTATTCAATGGAGTGAGCGTGATGGTTGGGCACATCTTTATTTATATGATGATCAGGGTAATTTGAAAAATCGTATCACAAAAGGTCCCTGGCACGTGGAGGAAATCTTGAAAGTAGATGACAAGGCGCGTGTGATTTATTTTACTGCCAATGGAATGAATGCGAAAGAACATCCTTATTATGAACATTTGTATCGTGTGAATCTGGATGGCAGCGGTTTGAAATTACTGACCAAAGGGGATTATTTCCATCGTGTGGAAGTGGATGATGATGCTCGTTTTGTGGTGGATAACTATTCGCGTGTAAATACGGTGCCCTGCGCCATCCTGCTGGATACTAATGGCAATAAGGTAATGGATATTCAGGAGAGTGATTTTTCACAGCTTTTTGCTGCCGGTTATAAATTTCCGGAAATATTTAAGGTAAAGGCGGCTGATGGCGTGACAGATCTGTATGGTGTGATGTATAAACCTTTTAATTTTGACTCAACTAAGGTTTATCCTATTGTGGATTATGTTTATCCTGGGCCACAGGTGGAAGGTGTTTATTATCCGTTTACCCGTATGAGTCCCCGTACCGACCGTTTGGCACAGGCCGGATTTATTGTTATTTCTGTGGGACAACGCGGCGGGCATCCTAGCCGCTCTAAATGGTATCATAATTATGGATATGGAAATATGCGTGATTATCCGCTGGCCGATCATAAATATGCTATCGAGCAATTGGCGCAGCGTCATCATTTTATAGATATAGATAAGGTTGGTATTCATGGACATTCGGGAGGTGGATTTATGAGTACGGCGGCTATGTGCCAATACCCGGATTTCTTCAAAGTGGCTGTTTCTTGTGCCGGAAATCATGATAACAATATCTATAACCGTTGGTGGAGTGAAACGCATCACGGCGTAAAAGAGGTGGTGAGTGAGAAAGGGGATACAACTTTCGTTTATAAGATTGCTACTAATCCTGAAATAGCGAAGCAATTGAAAGGAAATTTGTTACTGATTCATGGTGATATTGATAATAATGTGCATCCGGGCAATACCTTACGGGTAGTTGACGCCTTGATTCGTGCCGGGAAGCGTTTTGATATGCTGATTCTTCCTCAACAGCGTCATGGATTCGGTGATATGAATGAATATTTCTATTGGAAACTGGTTGATTACTTTTCCGAACATCTGAAAGGGAAAAGTGAAAAATCGGTAGATATACCGAAACGGTAGATTTAGGATCATTGCCGGACGAATATGAAAGGAGCACAGAGGTTCGTGTCATTAAGATACCTTTGTGCTCCTTGTTGTTTTTATATTATAGCAGACTGTTGATATAAGCCTTCATGTCCGGTGTAGCGGATTTTGCTTCCAGATACAGTTTATACTGCGCTTTGGTGCGTACCAGATTATGGTCTTTATACCGGGTTTGATAATACGTGTCTCCGTTTATATAATCTGCTAAAAAGCGTACAGCTTGCATATAGGGGAACAGGGTGGCAGCGTAAGGTAGCATTTCTATTTCGAGAGGAGTCAGGAAAGTCCGGGCCGATTCAATATAACCTTTGGTAAATGCTTTGAAGATTTCCATGTTGAACTTCACCTTATTTAAATCAGCCTCATCCTCCTTGCCGGTATTGGCTGCCGAACGGAGGAAATCACCGAAATCGGAGAAAATGAAACTGGGCATTACCGTGTCCAGGTCAATGACACACAACACTTTTCCGTTTTCATCAAATAACATGTTGCTTACTTTTGTGTCACAGTGGCAGATGCGTTTGGGCAATTTGCCTTCACGGTAAAAACGTTCAGCGCTGCACATCGTATCAGCATCTTTTTCTATAGCGTCCACTATGTCCTGTACTTCTGCCAAACGGCCGGATATGTTGGCGGATACGGCTTCACGTAATTGTTTTAAGCGGAATTCCATATTGTGGAAATCGGGGATGATTTCTCCGAGTTGTTCGGGCACATCAGCCAACATGGCCTGGAATTCACCAAACTTCAGTCCTGCCAGATAGGAAGATTCCGGTGTAACTGTTTCCAATGTTTGTGAACGCGGAATAAATATTGAAATTCGCCAATAACCTTCTCCATCATAGAAATAGGTCTTGCCATTGGTGGAAGGTAGAAAATGGAGTACCTTACGTTCAATGTCCTCTTCGTGTCTGGCTTCCAGCTTTTGGCGGATGTGTCTGGTCACTACTTCTATATTGTGTTGCAGCATTTCAATATTGGTAAATATTAAATGGTTGATTCGTTGCAATACATAGTCAGGCTCTTCAGGAGATACCGATTTTACCAGATAAGTCTGATTGATGAGGCCGGATGTCAAAGCTTTGATTTCTTTCACTTCACCCACTTTGGGGAACTGTTTGATAATTTTTTTGAGGTTTTCCATAGGTTTGTTTAAATAATGTCTATATATACGAAACAAAGATAACTTCTTTCCTTCAATTGGAGGAAAGAAGTTATCTTAAAAAACATATAATAGGAATATAAATCTTTTTATTTTTTCAAATCAGTCTGGAACATACGGTCGGCGCGTAACAGATGACGCCAGTAGGAAACCAATTCTTGTGATTCCTGCAATACATTGAGGTACACCATGGAAGCTTTTACATTGACATCCCGTTCTTGTATGCGGTCCATCTGTTCTTTGCGCAAGGTAGAGATCTTGCCTTTCAGAAGGGCGCCTTCACGTAGCAAGGCATCAGTCTGATCGTAGGCCTTGTTGGCAAGTACTTCAGTAGCCTTGGTCATTAATGCGGTCATCTCATCGCGGATAGGGATGAACTCGTTAGTGGCACGTTCCGATAATGGGGTGAACTTATTGTCCACGTGTTCTTTACAAGGATCGCAGATACGTTTCAGACAGTAAAGCATTTGTTCACAACTGTTGCTTCCCAAGTGGAACCAAGTGTTTTTCTCGATAGCAGTAAAGTTGTCTATACGGCGCAGACCTAGTATTTCTTTACGGCGTATCTTTTTTAACATTTCTTTCTGATTGTCGGTATTGTTCACGGCCTTGCGCAGAGCTTTCAGATTTTCGTTGATGAAACCGTCGGTTATCTGCCGGTAGGTTTCATTGGTGAATGCCATTTCGGCTACCAATGTGTTATTTACATGCTGGCGGAGTAATCTCCAACGCTCTTCTTTGTCTTTACTGGCAATGAGGCGGGAGAATATGTCATCTTTGCCTTTATCCTTCTGTTTCTTGCTGTAGTGTATGTTGCTGCGAACCAATAGGAAGATGGCAAGTGCAATAAGGGCCAACATGGCGAATGTGCCTCCATAATACATGATGAGCGTAACCACAAAACAGATAGTGAAAGCGGCTCCGGCAGTGATGAACCATCCACCGATAACAGAAAGCACACCGGTGATACGGTATACGGCACTGTCACGGCTCCAGGCACGGTCGGCTAATGAACTACCCATAGCTACCATGAAAGTTACGTAAGTGGTAGAAAGAGGGAGTTTCAAAGAGGTTCCCAAAGCTATGAGCAGACCGGCCAGTACCAAATTGACAGAAGCGCGTATCAAATCAAATGCTGCCCCGTTCTCCATAATCATCACATCTTTGTTAAAACGGCTGTCGGCCCATCGTTTCAGATTGTCGGGCAATATTTTAGCTATACTTTCCGAAGCGCTCATGGTAGAACGGACAATACTGCGTGCTACAGCGGAAGAACCAAACATTTCGTCACCTTCATCCTGACGCGAGAGATCTACCGAAGTCTTCACTACATTTTGCGCTTTTTTTGAAGTAATCAGCGCATATACCATAATGACGCCTGCTAAAAATAAAAAAAGAAATGGGGTTTTAGCCGGACCATTCAGTGAGTTCATCAAGTATCCCATTGGTTCACCGTTTCCATTAGCCATGAAGTCTGTATAAGCTGAGAAGCCTGCCAAGGGCACACCGATGAAGTTTACTAAGTCATTGCCTGCAAAAGCCATAGCTAAGGCAAAAGTACCTAACATTACCACCACCTTGAATACATTTATCTTGCACCAATGCAATATTTGCATCAGAATGGTGAAGAACACAAAACTGCAACTTACTAACATCAAGGTGTTTTCCTGAATCCAATGTTTGTTTTCGGTGGTCATGAAGGCGGAATCTTTCAGACCTTTTATCAGCATGAAGTAGATTATGGCCGTAACAGCAATACCGCCGAACAGTCCGATAGTGTATTTCAGTTTCTTTGTATAATTAAATGTGAAGAGAAGACGGGAGAGATATTGTACTAATGTGCCGAAGAAGAAAGCTACTGCTACTGAGAGGAAGATACCTAAAATGACGGACAATGCCTTTTCCGTATTCAGCAGATCAGCAAATCCTAGCATTCCGGTTTCGTCTCCTGCTATTTTGATAAGAGCTAGAACGAAAGTACCTCCCAATAGTTCGAATACCATGGATACGGTAGTGGAGGTAGGCATTCCTAAGGAATTGAAAATATCCAATAGGACTACGTCTGTTACCATAACTGCTAGAAAGATACACATTAACTCCTGAAAATAAAATTGTTCAGGCCTGAAAATACCGTGCCGTGCGATTTCCATCATACCGTTGCTCAGTGTGGCGCCGATGAAGATACCGAAAGCGGCAATGGCGATGATGGTCTTGAATGACGCGGCTTTAGCACCGATGGCGGAATTCATAAAGTTCACTGCGTCGTTGCTGACGCCTACTACCAAATCGAATATGGCTAGCAGAAAAAGGAATACGACGATTCCCAAAAACATTGTTTCCATATAATTTTGTCTCTCTATTTTATTGGGCGCAAAGGTACGGGAGGTATATTATGATAAAATGTCATATATGTTACATTTGTGTTACAGGCGTTTTTTTGTTCGCCACGGATTGCACGGATTCACACAACTTGATTTTTAATTTATTATTATCCATATTTAGTGGCGGATCTCTTCTTTTTTGAAACAAATATGAGTGGATAAATAATATTTCACGTTTATGTGTGGAATTTATAGAGTGAAAATTTATACCTTTGTAGCCCAAATACTTAATCTATAAAAAATGTCAGAGGCTAAGAGAATTAAAACCGCATTGGTGTCGGTTTATCACAAAGAAGGTTTGGACGAGATTATAACCAAACTACACGAAGAAGGAGTAGAGTTCCTGTCAACAGGAGGTACAAGACAGTTTATCGAATCTTTAGGTTTCCCTTGCAAAGCGGTGGAGGATCTTACTACTTATCCCTCTATTTTGGGCGGACGTGTGAAGACACTGCATCCTAAAGTCTTTGGAGGTATTTTATGCCGTCGTGGTTTGGAACAAGATATGCAACAGATAGAAAAATATGAAATACCCGAAATAGATTTGGTCATCGTTGACCTGTATCCGTTTGAAGCAACTGTGGCTTCGGGGGCCGAAGAACAAGCTATCATCGAAAAAATTGATATAGGTGGTATTTCTTTGATTCGTGCTGCTGCTAAGAACTTTAATGATGTGGTGATTATCGCTAGTCAGGCACAATATAAGCCGTTCCGTGATATGTTGCTGGAACATGGCGCTACTACTTCACGCGAGGAACGCCGTTGGTTCGCAAAAGAAGCGTTTGCTGTTTCTTCTCATTATGATTCTGCTATCTTTAACTATTTTGATGGTGGTGAAGGTTCGGCTTTCCGTTGCGCGGTGGAAGAACAAAAACAACTTCGTTATGGTGAAAATCCTCATCAGAAAGGTTATTTCTATGGAAATCTGGATGCGATGTTCGACCAGATTCATGGAAAAGAAATTTCCTATAACAATTTGTTGGATATCAATGCGGCCGTTGATTTGATTGATGAATTTGATGAGGTGACATTTGCCATTCTGAAGCATAATAATGCCTGTGGATTAGCTTCGCGCCCTACTGTGCTGGAAGCATGGAAAGATGCGTTGGCAGGCGATCCGGTGTCGGCTTTCGGCGGTGTGTTGGTTACTAATGCCGTGATTGATAAAGAAACAGCGGAAGAAATCAATAAACTGTTCTTTGAGGTAATTATTGCTCCGGATTATGATGTAGATGCATTAGAGATTCTGGGACAGAAGAAGAACCGTATTATTTTGGTTCGTAAGGAAGCTAAATTGCCGAAGAAACAATTCCGTTCTTTATTGAATGGGGTTTTGGTTCAGGAAAGAGACCTGGATGTGGAAACTCCTGCCGACTTGAAGCAGGTTACTGAAAAAGCTCCTACGGCGACTGAAATAGAAGATATGTTATTTGCAAATAAGATTGTGAAGAATAGTAAAAGTAATGCTATTGTACTGGCCAAGAACAAACAACTGCTGGCTAGCGGTGTAGGTCAGACTTCACGTGTGGATGCATTGAAACAAGCCATTGAAAAAGCAAAATCATTTGAGTTTGATTTGAATGGCGCAGTGATGGCCAGTGATGCTTTCTTCCCTTTCCCCGATTGTGTAGAGATAGCGGATAAGGAGGGTGTGAAAGCTGTTATCCAGCCGGGAGGCTCTGTAAAAGACGAGTTGACTTTCCAATACTGCAATGAACATGGTGTAGCTATGGTCATTACAGGGATTCGTCACTTTAAACACTAAGATCATTGCAATTTACCATTTGCGGCTACAATCGGACTGTTTATACAGCATTGTTCAGGTAAATGGTAAATTGCAAATGTCAATTGTAAATTGCTAAATTGTAAATGAATTTATGGGATTATTCTCCTTTACACAAGAGATTGCGATGGACCTTGGCACTGCCAATACCATCATTTTAAATAACGGGAAGATTGTAGTGGACGAACCTTCGGTCGTTGCGCTTGATCGCCGTACCGACAAGATGATTGCCGTAGGCGAACGGGCTAAAATGATGTACGAGAAGGAAAATCCGAATATTCGTACTGTACGTCCGCTACGCGACGGGGTTATTGCCGACTTTAATGCCTGTGAACAGATGATGCGCGGTTTAATAAAGAAAGTGAACATGGGTAATCGTTTCTTTTCTCCTTCTTTGCGTATGGTGATCGGAGTTCCCTCGGGTAGCACTGAAGTAGAGCTTCGTGCGGTACGTGACAGTGCTGAGCATGCGGGAGGACGGGATGTTTATTTGATTTTTGAACCTATGGCCGCGGCTATTGGTATCGGTATTGATGTAGAGGCTCCTGAAGGTAATATGATTGTTGATATAGGTGGTGGTTCTACAGAAATTGCCGTGATTTCATTGGGTGGTATTGTTTCCAACAATTCGATACGTATTGCCGGTGACGATCTTACAGCCGATATTCAGGAATATATGAGCCGTCAGCACAATGTGAAGGTGAGTGAACGTATGGCCGAACGTATCAAGATACATGTAGGCGCTGCCTTGACTGATTTGGGAGATGATGCTCCCGAAGATTACATTGTACGCGGGCCTAACCGTATCACTGCTCTTCCCATGGAAGTTCCGGTGTGTTATCAGGAAGTGGCGCATTGTTTGGAAAAGAGTATTGCAAAAATTGAAACAGCTATCCTTAGTGCATTGGAACAGACTCCGCCTGAACTTTATGCTGATATTGTTTTGAACGGTATTTATTTGGCTGGTGGTGGTGCTTTGCTGCGCGGTTTGGACAAGCGTCTGACAGACAAAATCAATATTCCGTTCCATATAGCCGAAGATCCTTTGCTGAGTGTGGCGAAAGGTACCGGTATTGCACTGAAGAATGTAGATCGTTTCTCTTTTTTGATGCGGTAAATGATTTGCTAATGAGGCAGTTTGCTAATTTGCTAATGCCATGCGGTATGGATAGCGCAGTACATTGGCACATTGGCAAATTAGCACATTGAACAATTGGTATTAATGAAAAATCTGCTGAATTTCTTTTTAAAGTATAACTACTGGTTTCTCTTTGTTCTTTTGGAGATAATCAGTTTTGCTTTATTATTCCGCTTCAACAGTTATCAGGGGAGTGCGTTCTTTACATCTGCTAATTTTGTTTCGGGAGCTATGTATGATGCAGCCAATAATGTTACCGGATATTTTCATCTGAAAACGATCAACGATGAGTTGGTACAGAAAAATGTGGAACTGGAATTGCAGTTGGAGAGTATCCGTAAAGCTTTGATTGAAGCGACGGAAGACAGCAGTGGTGTAGAACAGCTTAAGCAGGAAGCACTGGCAGGATATGATATATTCAAGGCTAGCGTGATAAATAACAGTGTGACTCATGCTGATAACTATATTACACTTGACAAAGGAGAAGCGGATGGCATTCGTAGTGAGATGGGAGTGGTAAATGGAAGCGGTGTGGTTGGTATTGTTTATCTCACCTCTCCACATTACTCCATTGTCATTCCGGTATTGAATTCCAAAAGCAGTATTAGCTGTAAGATAAAACGGAGTGATTATTTCGGCTTCTTGAAATGGGATGGCGGTTCATCCGAATTTGCTTTTATAAAGGATATGCCCCGTCATTCATTATTTTCTTTAGGTGACACCATTGTAACCAGTGGACACAGTGCTGTTTTCCCTTCCGGCATTCCGGTGGGTACGGTAGATGATATCGCCGATAGTCACGATGGCTTGTCTTATTTGCTGCGGGTGAAACTATTTACGGACTTCGCCCGTTTGAATGATGTGCGCGTAATTGCCCAAAAAGGGCAGGAGGAACAATTGGAGTTGGAAAAGCAGGTAAAAACGACTAAGTAAGAAGGTTGATGTTGACTTATCTACAAAGAATAGAGTGGTTTATCGGACTGGTACTGTTGCAAGTGCTGGTGCTGAATCATATGCATATCAACGGGTATGCCACTCCTTTCTTTTTTATCTATTTTATTTTGAAGTACAATTCGGGAGTTAGCCGTAATGTCCTTATGATATGGGCATTCCTGTTGGGATTGACAGTCGATATATTAGGCAACACTCCGGGGATGAATGCGGCTGCGGCCACTGTACTGGCTTTTATGCGTGAACCTGTATTACGATTAGTCACGCTCCGCGATAGCGTCGAGGATTTTGAACCGGGTATCAAGAGTATGGGATTCTCGCCTTTCTTCCGGTATATCTTATTGTGTACTTTCTTATTTTGTACCATTTTACTTGTCATAGATACTTTTTCATTCTTCAACCTGCCTGTCTTATTGTTGAAAATATTGACAGATGCCTCAATAACCATCATTTGTATATTGTGTGCTGAGGCGATCAGGAGGAAAAAATAGTGGAAAGAGATTATAATCTGGAGAAGCGGAAATATGTAATCGGTGCATCGGTGATCGTTATTGTGCTGATTTACCTGATACGTCTTTTTACCTTGCAGATTATGAGTGAGGATTATAAAAAGAACGCCGATAGCAACGCTTTTCTGAACAAGACACAATACCCTAGCCGTGGGGTGATGTACGATCGGAACGGTAATCTGCTGGTGTATAACCAACCTGCCTATGACGTTACGATGGTGATGAAAGAGGTGCACAACCTTGATACGCTTGATTTATGTAAAACATTGAATATTACCCCCGACTATTTTAAAAAGCGTATCCGCGAGATAAAGGACAGACGTTCCAATCCGGGCTACTCTCCATATACTCATCAGGTATTTATGACCCAGCTTTCGGCAGAAGAGTGCGGAGTCTTCCAAGAAAAACTGTTCAAGTTTCCCGGTTTCTATATTCAGCGGCGTACTATCCGCCAGTATAATTACAATGCGGCTGCTCATGTTTTGGGAGATATTGCAGAAGTGTCCAAGGGGGATATTGAAGCCGATGATTACTATGTACGCGGTGACTTCATAGGGAAACAGGGGGTGGAACGCTCATACGAAAAACAGTTGAGGGGCGAGAAAGGAGTGGAGATATTACTGCGCGATGCCCGTGGACGTATTCAGGGACGGTATATGGACGGGAAATATGACAAGACTCCCGTTCCGGGGAAGAATCTGAAACTAGGTATAGACATAGAGCTTCAGATGTTGGGAGAGCGTCTGTTGGAAGGGAAGATAGGCAGTATAGTGGCTATCGAGCCATCCACAGGAGAAATACTTTGTATGGTATCTGCTCCCACTTTTGACCCAAGATTGATGGTGGGGCGCCAACGGGGTAAAAATCATCTGGAACTGGCGCGTGACAGTTGGAAACCATTGCTGAACCGTTCTATTATGGGGCAATTCCCACCGGGATCTACTTTCAAGACTACTCAGGCGTTGACTTTCCTGCAAGAGGGGATTATTACTCCTCAGACAGCCTATTCTTGCTATCATGGCTTTGTGTATGCCGGTCTTAGGGTGGGCTGCCACTCTCATGGGTCGCCCCTGCCTTTGGTGCCTGCCATTGCAACTTCCTGTAACGGTTATTTCTGTTGGGGGTTGTTTCACATGATAGGGGCGAAGAAGAAGTATGGTTCTGTACAGACTGCCATGAATACATGGCGTGATTATATGGTTTCTATGGGATTTGGTTATCCTTTGGGAGTAGACCTTCCGGGTGAGAAGCGTGGGATGATCCCGAATGCTGCTTATTATGATAAGAACTATCGGGGATCATGGAACGGACTGACGATTATTTCTATTTCCATCGGCCAGGGGGAAGTGACGGCTACTCCGTTGCAGATTGCTAACCTTGGGGCTACTATTGCTAACCGGGGCTATTATATTACTCCGCATGTAGTGAAAGAAGTGGAAGACGAGCCGTTGGATACCCTGTATACGACCAAACGTTATACTAAAGTAAGCCGTGAACATTATCAGACAGTAGTCGAAGGTATGCGTTCGGCAGTATTGGGAGGAACTTGCCGTAATGCGAATATTCCGGGAATTGAAGTGTGTGGCAAGACAGGTACGGCGCAAAACCGTGGAAAGGACCATTCTGCTTTTATGGGGTTTGCACCAATGAATGATCCTAAGATTGCCGTGGTAGTCTATGTAGAGAATGGAGGTTGGGGAGCAACCTATGGTGTACCTATCGGTGCATTGATGATGGAGAAATATTTAAAAGGCGAACTTTCACCGGAAAGTGAGGCGAAAGCGGCGGAAATACAAAACAGACGAATAGATTATGGCATACACGAACGATAGTATATGGAAATCAGTGGACTGGATGACTATCTGCATTTATCTGATGCTGGTTATCTTTGGATGGTTCAGCGTATGTGGAGCCAGCTATGATTATGGTGAGATTGATTTTTTTAGTTTCGACACTAGGGCAGGAAAACAGTTTGTATGGATCTGTTGCTCTTTGGGGCTCGGATTTATCCTGATGATGTTGGAGGATAAGTTGTATGATATGTTTGCTTACATTTTATATGGAGGCATGATGCTGCTGTTGTTGATAACACCTTTTCTGGCAGAGGATACTAAGGGATCTTACTCATGGATAAAATTCGGACCTGTAAGTTTGCAACCGGCGGAATTTGCTAAATTTGCCACGGCGCTGGCTTTGGCTAAATTTATGAATGTCTACGGGTTTACAATGAGTAAGTTAAAGTATTCATTGCCTGTGGTAGGGATGGTGTTGCTGCCCATGCTGCTTATTATTTTGCAACGGGAAACGGGGTCGGCTTTGGTTTATCTGGCTTTCTTTTTTATGCTGTACCGGGAGGGGATGCCGGGTTCTATTTTGTTTGCCGGGATTTGCGCCGTGGTCTATTTTGTAGTTGGAATCCGTTTTGGCAATGAATTGATGGCGGATGACTGTACTTCCATCGGTGAATTTTCTGTGTTGCTGCTGATAGTCATCCTTTCTGCTTTATTAGTTAATAGTTATTGCAAAAAAGCATCGGTAGTGTGGTATATCGGAGGGATTGGTGTTGGTGGTACCTTGCTGGCTTTATTATTTTCGTATTATGTTATCCCTTTTGACATTACTTGGTTCCAATATGGATTGTGCGTAGTTTTATTGTTCTATTTGATCTTCCTTTCTATGCATGAACGTATGCGTAATTATTTTTATATTGCTCTATTTGCGATAGGTTCGGTGGGATTTCTTTTTTCTGCCGATTATGTTTTCAATAATGTGCTGGAGCCACATCAGCAGATACGTATTAAAGTGGTGCTTGGTATGGAGGAAGACTTGGCGGGGGCAGGATACAATGTGAATCAGAGTAAGATTGCTATTGGGTCGGGAGGCTTATGGGGGAAAGGCTTTTTGAATGGTACACAGACTAAACTGAAGTATGTGCCTGAACAGGATACAGACTTTATCTTCTGTACGGTAGGGGAAGAAGAAGGCTTTATAGGTTCGGCGGCCGTATTGTTTCTTTTTACCGGACTTATTTTGCGTCTTATTGTGGTGGCGGAGCGTCAGCATACTCGTTTTGCCCGTGTTTATGGATATTCGGTATTAAGCATTTTCTTATTCCATCTGTTTATTAATATAGGTATGGTTTTAGGACTGACCCCCGTTATAGGCATACCACTGCCTTTTTTCAGTTATGGGGGATCTTCTTTGTGGGGATTTACGATCTTGCTTTTTGTATTCTTGCGTATTGATGCAGGGCGGGGAAAACGTTAGAGCTTATTGGTTTTCCGGTTTGCGCAACCGGATACCTATATCGCTGATTCCCGTCAACGGGTTGTCCGTCATGATATGGACGATGCGGAAAGTACGTGTGCTTCCTTCTGTACGGATAGGAATAGATGCTTTATAAGGCAGGTCACATTGATATAATCCACAAAGACCATTTCCTGTTTTATTTCCAGCTTCGTCAACCAGAAAAAGTTGTAAAGTGTCTGTGACGTAAGTTAAAGTATCCTTTGTGTTATGGCTGACTTCTAGCCAAATATCTCTGTAAGGATAAGATTCTTGATAACGGATACCGATTTCTGCTTCGTAATTTCCGGCAGGGATAGAATTGGGCAGGGTATAAACAAGAGTATCACTTTTATCCCATCCGTCAAGGGGGACGGGGGCGTAAGAGTGATAGATGATATTGTTTTGACAGGCTGCCAATATGAGTATTGGCAGCCATGTCAGTTTATTCTTTAGTTGATACAGGAGTTTGTGGCTTTTCATTCGGGATTTGGCTATTGTTTCCGTTGTTCTTGTTGTCATTTTCCTTTCCTCCTCCGTTATTCCGGTTTTCACTGCCTCCTTCATTATTACCATTATTGGGGCGGCGTTTATTGCGGTTCCGGTTTCCGTCTTCCCGATTTTCACGACTGCGTTCTTCCCGGTTGCGACTTTCCCTGTTGCGATTTTCTTCTTTAGGGCGGTTTCCGTTCTCTTCGCGTGGCTGCTGAGCCTTGTTTTCTTTAGGCTCTCTAGGTTGTTTGGGACGTCCTTCTCTAGGTGGCCGGTTTTCTTTGGGTTGTTGTGAGCGGTTCTCTTTAGGTTGTTGCGGACGTCTGTTTTCATTGGGAGTACCTTCTCCGTTATTACCGTTATTTTCCGGCTTACGTTTTTTCTTTCGGTTGCTGTTGTTGCCTTTTCGTTTGTCGAATCGGGTTAAGCTTTCTTGTTCTACTAAATCAACGGGCTTTTGAGGTTCGTTCTTTTTGACAGATTCGGTTAAGCTTTCCGGTTTCTCACCCCGTCGGTTCATATTAATAATTTCAAAAGCACGGCGTGCGGTGATGGTTACGGCATTAGCTATGAAGTTTTTGTCAGTAGAGTACATGATAGTTCCCTTCAAAATATCCGCTTTGAAAAAATAGAATGTACTATCCGTCGTTTCTAAAGTCATTTCTTTGCTTGGAAGGCGTTTTTGGGACTCTACATAGGCGTCTACCTCATAGTTTAGGCAGCATTTCAGCTTGGCACATTGTCCGGCTAACTTTTGGGGATTCAGAGAAATATCTTGATAACGTGCCGCACTGGTAGATACAGATACAAAATTTGTCATCCAGGTAGCGCAGCACAATTCACGTCCGCAAGGTCCGATACCGCCAATGCGTCCGGCTTCCTGACGGGCGCCAATTTGTTTCATTTCTATACGTACACGGAAAGCTTCGGCCAGTACTTTGATCAGTTGGCGGAAGTCTACACGTTCGTCCGCGATGTAATAAAAGATAGCTTTATTGCCATCGCCTTGATATTCCACATCACCGATCTTCATGTCCAGGTTCAGATTCTTGGCTATCTGGCGGGACCGGATCATTGTGTCATGTTCTTTGGCTTTTGCCTCCTCGTATTTTTCCATATCTACAGGTTTTGCCTTGCGGTAGATACGCTTGATTTCGGCATCGGGTTTGATGTTTGCCTTACGCATTTGCAAAGGTACCAATCTTCCCGTCAGGGTTACTGTACCGATATCGTGTCCGGGGCTTGCTTCTACAGCTACTATATCTCCTTTTTCCAGCTTCAGTTTGTTGCTGTTCTTATAATACCCTTTGCGGGTATTCTTGAATTGAACTTCAACCATTTCCTGTTCCTCGGTGTTGCCGGGAATATCAGCCAGCCAGTCGTAGGTGTTCAGCTGCTTATCCTGTCGTCCGCAGCCTTTGCAACACAAACAGCCGCTTCCGTTCTTTAATTTGAATTCATTGTCCATAATTCTGTTTTAATTGAGAATTGAAAATTGAGAACTAAGAAATAAATGCCATGCGGTTCTGTTATTTTTTAATGCTCAATTCTCAACTTTTAATTTTTCAATAGCACAATCATTTTTAAAGAGAAATCAAAGAACACCATTTTGGGATTCACATTCTGTCCTATATGTAATTGTGCTTCACTAAGTTCGTCCATTATGCCCATCACATTCCGCTCGTTGACAAACGGTGCGAAACGGGTGGAAAAATTTTGTTCTTCGGGATTCATATACACTAAATCACGTTGATGAAAGTTGTATATGAAGTTTTCTCGTATCATACGTTGGCAGTAGGCCAGAAAATTCTTCTGACGTTCACGCCCCATGGAGGCTACCGCATCGCTCCATTGTCTCATTTCGCGTATCTTCCGTTGATAGGAAAGGCGCATCAAATTTATAAAGAGTTCAAAGAACAGTTTGTTTTCCTCGCTCAGATGTATGGTTTCCAGTGCTTTCAGAAAATTGCCTTCTGAGCGGTGTGCTATATCGTCAGCATCTTCCGGTTGTAGTCCGCATTTGGTTTGCAATACTTTTGAGATCTCAGGTTCTTTGATCCCATGAATGTTAAATCGTTGGGTACGGCTTTGGATCGTTTGCAAAATGGCATCAGGCTCTTCGGATACTAATAAAAAGACAGTCATGGCAGGAGGCTCTTCCAGTAACTTCAGCAGTTTGTTGCTGCATTCCACGTTCATCTTTTCGGGAAGCCATATAATCATGATTTTGTAACCGCCTTGACTGGATTTCAAGCTGAGCTTTCGTACAATCTCATCGCTCTCTTTTACAAAGATTTGCGCCTGTTGGTTTTCTGCTCCCATCTCTTTCAGCCAATGGTTCAGATTAAAATATGGGTTCTGCAGGACAAAGTTGCGCCAGTCTGCTATGAAATCATCGCATACGGTATCCTTTCCGGCTTTTTTCTTGATAACAGGAAAAACGAAATGCAGGTCGGGATGTATCAGCTTATTGAATTTCACACAAGTGGGGCAAATTCCGCAGGCATCTTGTTCACCACGGTTTTCACAGCAGATGTAACGGGCATAAGCTATTGCCAAAGGCAACTTTCCTGTACCTTCGGGACCGCAAATCAGTTGTGCATGAGGGATTCTTCCTTCTTTTACCTCGGCTATGAGCCGCTGTTTTGCTTCCTCTTGTCCTATTACATCTTTAAATAACATTGCTTTTTATAGTCATTTATTTACTGTTTAATAAATTGCTTTTGCAACTTCCTTTACACTGTTCACGGCACTTACGGTATAGAAATGAATGCTGGGAACCCCACAGGCTATTAATTCACGGCACTGGTGTATGCACCATTCTATGCCAAGACTTTCCGCTTCTTCATCTGTTTGACATTTCATCGCTTCGCTTGCCAGTTCTTGCGGCAAGTCTATCTTGAACGTCTTGGGTATCATGTTCAGCTGGGATAATTTGCGGAAAGGCTTGATACCCGGAATAATAGGTACATTGATTCCTTCTTTTCTTACCCTTTCTACAAATTCGAAATATTTGCGGTTGTCATAGAACATCTGTGTCACAGCATATTCAGCTCCTGCTTCAATCTTTTTCTTCAGCCAATAAATATCTTGTTCCATATTGGGTGATTCCTCGTGTTTTTCAGGATAGCAGGCTACTCCATAACTGAACGGAGTTCCTGTTACCTTGATGGGGGAACCGTCTACAAATACGCCTTTATTGAAATCATTGATCTGCTCTTCCAGTTCTATGGCGTGGTTGTAACCGTTGTTTTCGGGTACGAAAGCTGATTCGTGCTTTGCCTTGTCACCACGCAGTACCAACAAGTCGGTGATGCCCAGGAATTGTAGATCTAACAATACATATTCTGTATCTTCGCGGGAAAAACCGCTGCACAGGATATGTGGCACTGTCGTTATATTGTATTTGTTCTGCAAAGCGGCGGCAACAGCAACTGTTCCGGGACGGCGGCGCTGGCGTGTACGTTGGTACAGCCCGTTTCCCAGCTCCTTGTACACATATTCGCTGCGGTGGGTTGTAATATTGATATATTTAGGGTCGAATTCGCGTAGCGTATCAACCGTTTTATACAGTTTTTCAATACCCGTTCCTTTCAGCGGAGGGAGAATTTCAAAAGAAAAAGCCGTATTGTCCGTGCTTTTTATTAAATCAACTACTCTCATCGTTCTGTCTCGTTCTCTTATGCCTTCTCGGGCGGAATTACATATTTGGGCAAAAATAAGAAAAATATCGTAGTTTATGGGGATGAAAAAGCGATTTATTTTATCTTTATTCTATAATAAAGTGAAACATACGGAGAGAAAAGCGTTTCCTTGCAGCTAAGCCGTGGTTTTCCACACTTGTCAGGGATACCGTCCGTGATGGTGGAGTAACATTTCTCCTGCTTACAGGCATTGCTCTCTTTGATGATGACCTGTCAAGCTTTACTGCATGGAGCATACTTGCGGATGGGATAAGCCCCGTCCTTGCAGGAAATGAAACAATCTGTAAACCTTTGTTTGGGGAAGTGGCAGAGGTTTATAGGAACGGAGTGAACAGATTGGCGAACCAACCGACGAAGCGTTTCCATCCGGAGCGTTTTTTATATTCTTCCTTGGTAAACAGGGTACTGTCCAGCTTGTCATGCTCGAACATGGTGTTCAGTTCATGTGTGGTTTCTTTGTCAAAAATGAAAGCGTTGACCTCATAGTCATAGCGTAGGCTGCGGCTGTTCAGATTCGTACTTCCCACAGTGCAGAACAGGCTGTCCACCATCATGATCTTAGAGTGGTGAAACCCGCCATTGTACACATAAATCTTTGCTCCTTTCTTACGCAGCTTGTTTGCTGTATAGAACGCGGCATCGGGGGTAAAAGGAATATCCGATTTGCCCGGTATCATGATTTCTACTTCAACGCCTCGCTTCAACGCACGTTTTATGGCTTTTTTAATGCTTGGAATGGGAGTGAAATAGGGATTCACTATTTGTATTTTATCCTGTGCGGCATCAATGGACTTGATATAAGTCTGCCTCATCAGTCTGGGTTCTTTTTTCGGAATGCGGTCTACAATAGCTACATTCTTATTTCCCTTGAAAGTAGAATCGTTTCGTAGGGGATAGTATTGGCTTCCGCTTACGTGTTGTTTAGTGCTTTTGTTCCACATGGCCAGGAAGATGTCCTGCAATTCGTTTACGGCATTTCCCTCTATACGGATATGCATGTCGCGCCAGTCGCCTATTTCCGGCAGACCCTTTATATAGTAATTGGCTATGTTCATGCCACCGGTATATCCTATTTTTCCGTCTATGACTACAATCTTGCGATGGTCTCTGTGCAGGGCATGATTGATATAAGGGAATTTGAAAGGGTCGAACTTGACAATTTCGATTCCTTTGTCACGGATTGCTTGTATGTGTTTCTTTTTCAATGGCTTGTTGTTTGACAAATTGCCGAAGGCATCAAACAAAGCTCTGACTTCCACTCCTTCTTTCACTTTTTCTCCCAATAAATCAAATAGTGCGTTCGCTATGGAGTCGTTACGAAAATTGAAGTATTCTAAGTGGATATGATGTTTGGCATGCCGTATTTCTTCAAAGAGATCGATGAATTTGGCCCGACCGCTTTTTAATAATTTCAGTTTGCTGTTTTGGGTGATAGGAATGCCGGCATCCTTTAAGAAATTGATAACGGCAGAGTCGCTGGTATAGGTTGGCACCGTATCTGTCGCTGCTATATGGATGTTGGTAACTTCTTGTGACTGAGCTGTCTCTACAGTGAAAGATAAGATGAATAAAAGTATTAAATAAATATGTTTTTTTATATCAAACTTCATTGCTTTTTTTATTAAGGCTGCAAAGGTATTTATTATTCTAGGAATGAACAAGCCATCGGTATTATTTATGTTTAAAAGGGAGAAATAGAACAGTGTGGCCATTTGTTTGAACAGTTGGTAAATTGAGGTGGTAGAAATTTAATGAAGGCTGTTTTTATTGTTCCATTCATCTCTTTTTTCAGGCTCGGTATAAACATCTGTAGTGTGTGTGAAAGAAGTTTGTCGGTCCGGTTTTTCTGCTGTTGTGACATTCAAGAGGAGGAGATACGGAAAAAATAATCCGTCGGCGGGATTAAAAGAATGCATATCGCATCCAGCCCTGTTGCATAAGCCTTTTCTATCTCCAGATTAACCCTTTTTATGCGGATGTATTCTATCTCCCAAGCCTTTGGAGTTAACTCCATAGCCTTGGGAGATAACTCCAAAGCTTATGGAGATAACTCCAAAGCTTATGGAGATAACTCCAAAGGCTTGCGGAGATAAAACAGATGGGAAGAAAACCTTTAATCATACGGCGGGAAAGGTTTGGGGATACAGGTAAAATCTTTTAGTGATGAATCCGGTGTATGTACAGGGTTATACATATATTATATTCATTCTTATATGTATGTATATGAACTTCCATACGTTCAGAATGAAAATCCACATCAGGGCAGGGGTGTTTTTTATCTCTGCCGATGGATCGTAAGCCGTCATTCCTTGGAGGTACAAATCTTTTATGGTGCTTTTTCATTGAAAAAGCCTTGGAATGCTCTACTTTGTGTCAAGCTGGAATAGTTTATAAAAAATAGAGTATATGATTGATAAACAGTATGCTATGTGAAATTTTCCTTGAAAATGTAGTGAGGGCATGAGGGTATGAGTGAGAGCAAGTATTTTTACCATTGGCGTATAAATGGTTTATAGTTAGCTTGTTATGTTTGTAGTGAGGGCATGAGGGCATAAATGCTTTGAACTTTCTAGTGGGAGCTGAAGGGAAAGGCTGATACGCCAAGAATATTTTGGAAAACTGATCCGGAAAATCCATTCTTGGTTTAACTCTCGGTTTAACCGAACCATGTAAACCGGCGCGTTTAAGGCATAAAAAAAGAGAGTTACTTTGGTGTAACTCTCTGATTCTTTGGTGATCCGCTTGGGGGCGGAACCTTATATTTTTTATCGCTAATAATCAGTTACTTATCTTGCTGTTTATCATTTAGTCCACCTATTTCACCTCGATTGAACTTCTTTGTTCTGCACTGATATACAACTCTTTGTCAGTACTGCAAAGATACGGATTTTTGCTTTGAAAATCAACGAAAATTCCAAGAAATGTTTAACGGAATGCTTCCTGTCTGTTTTTCTCAAGAAGTTCTTCTATATCAGATTCCCGATATAAAATTTTACCTCCAATCTGATAATAGGATAAGATTCCATTATTTCTATATTCTTGTAAAGTGCGTCTTGATACTTTAAGGTAATTTGCCAATTCTGCATCATTCATATATCTATGCCCATTAAGTGTTGGGTTGTTGTTCTTCAGAATATCTTCGAGTCTTGTTAGTGTATCTTTTAACCTATTGTATATCTGAATGACTTGCTCATTATCTTGGGTAATTACTTTGCTCATAATTTTCTGTTGTGTTTTTCAATGAACTTCTGAATATCTTCTTTTTTATAATAAATCTTTTTCCCAATTTGAGAATAAGAGATTTGGTCTGTATCTCTAAGATTCTGTAATGTTCTGGGAGAAATTTTGAGAATCAGGCAAACTTCTTGGTTATCCAACCATTCCCCTATTGTTTTCTGTGAAGAAGCTGTTATCAATTTATCAATGGTATCAAGGAAGTTTTCAATTTCCTTTAATGTCCTTTCATATGTAGCTGTTTCAATTCCAATGATTTCCATATCCAAAAGAATTTTGAGTTTGTACAAATGTATTTCTTATATGTCTATGATACAAAATGTTGTCACCAGATGTCGTCAGGTATCATCAAATGTCGCAAACGCTATAGTGTAAACAGGTTTTCATTTTCGTATTGCATGGTTTACACTTTTGGTTTACACTCTCATAATATGTAAAAAGTATCTATATGGCTGAAAATCAGGTAAAAGATGGTGCTGTTGAATAAGATTCTGTTTTCAGGCATACTATTTTCACTATTATAAGTACATACTCTTAAGTGCGCACAACGGGAGTATCGATTTATTCACTTAATAACATTGGAATTATGTCATATATAGATAATGAGATACTCGAAAGACTTATAGGAACAATGGTAGAGGGATTTGCCCGCATTGAAAAGAAACTGGACCAGATGAACCGTCTGAAAGAATGTATGAACGGAGACAGACTGCTTGATAATGTGGATCTGGCAGAACTCCTTGGTGTGTCACAAAGAACCTTGGCACGTTACAGGCAAGAGGGCAAGATTAAATATTACTCGGTGGAAAAGAACGGGAAATCATTCTATCTTGCCTCAGAGATACAGAGTTTCCTTCTTCAGCGTGGTAAGAACGTAGTAAATAATAAGTAGCAAATAGACTAAGTGACCGTATCCTGAAGGAAAGATGATACGGTCACTTATGCATTATACCGGGATTGAGGTCACTTTCAATGTATCCAGATTGACATAGACACCGCGATATAGTGTTTTTCCTTCCTTGAACATTCTCCATAATATGTCACATCCGATATGTGCCAGTGTGGAGTTAATGAACAGATCCTGTTTTTCCAGGGCTTCCGCCAGAGAACAGCTTGGTCCTGATTCTTTTTCCTTGATTTTTGCATAGTCCACTTCCTCGGTGATGACATTCATTTTAGGCATGGGAATATATTCCTGTGAAGAAGGTTGGAGAACTTTCTCACGTACCGTCCCGATGATGACCTGTCCTTTTGTCTGGCTGTTCCCGAAATCCATCCAGTATATGGGAGCCGAATGGTCACTGAAGTTTTCTTTGCGGACTTTCTTCAGAAACTTCCAAAGCGTAAGACGTGAGCGTATATTGTCCGTACAGGTAATGATGATATTTGCTGTGCTGTCTTCAGAAAAATTCCTGGTAGGAAAACATTGCGGTTCGGCAGTCCATGCGTATCCGAAGAAACGGTTGATGCGTGTGACAAGTGATACGGCCTTGTTCAGTCCCAGTTCCGTCTCACTGAAAAGCTGGCGTCCTATATTGGACTGGCTTACTGTGTCGGGATCGAATACGGTGACATGCAGTCCTGGATGGCCCAATGCCTGAAGTGCCATGCTCATGCGTGCAAGATTGGTTATCACTTGTGAGCCGGTACCTCCGGCTCCGATGACGAATACCGTTACCGGATGACGCGGATTGAGCAGGTAGCGGTCGGTAAAATGTATCTTTTTCATGGAAGTATGTCTTTAAGTTTTTTATTCATGGGCTTGAGTTCATTCATGTCGAACGGATTGTTTCTTATGTTCTCGGTGACGATGACAAGATTTGAAACGGTAGGATTGACATTTCCTCCCAGATGGGAGAATTCAGTCAGCCAGAACCGTTTTTCCCAGTATTCCAGCAGGGAGAGGAAAGTAGGGTTCTGTGGCTTTTCCAGAGAACTGCTGCCAAGGCAGACACTTGACCCGGTCACGTTGAAGAACGGGGCACGGAACAGTGGAGTCGTCTCCATTGGACGTTTTCCCTTGAAGGCGAATACGTCCATGCTTCCGTTTTTTACATGATAAACAATTCCCGGCAGATTGAATATGCCGTCCTGTATGTTGAGATCCTTGTGAAAGAACATCTGTCTCTTTCCGGGCGGATTGTACCAGATATATTCTTCCTGTCCTTTTCTCGGATTGCAGGCCAGCATGTTTTCGGGGACTCTGCCTGCCGGTATCCCGCTCATTTCCTCCGTATAGGATTCCAGCAGGGTATTCATGAATTCGTATGTGACGGGGATACCTGCCCCCATCTGTCCGCTTTTCCCGATGGGACGCAATTCTATGAAGTACCTGGTGTCAGAATTTCTTCTGTCTTCATACTTGTAGGCTATGATAGCAGCTTTCGGCACCATCATTTTCTGTATGTTTTGGGTCAGTTCATTCATGATGTTTATAAACTATAGGTAACATGTTCTACAAATTTCTCAAACCATTTTGAGAACCGTTCCGGATAATTCTCTGGTCTGAACAGTTTTTCAGTTTCCGGTGTGATGAAGGTAAATGATACGGGAGTCTGGTTATATGTTTCCTGACAGTCAGTACTGAAACAGCTTTCCATGTCTTTGGTAACCGTATCCATAATGGAATAGGTAAGCAGAATCTGATATTCGAGCGGTGGCGGTTCGAAATCCCTTTCCTTTTCGCTTGCATAGTCATAATCATAATTCAAGATATGAGGACTGTCTTTTGCAATCAGGGACATCCCTTCAGTAATCAGTTCCAAAAGTCTTTTTTCCTTATTGCTGGAAGGATTACAGTTGCGGATATGTACTTCCAGATTCCTACAGAAAGCCCTGGAGTGCATCCGGCACAGTTTCCTGTGGATTCTCCCTTTCTCATATGACCTGAAAAGCTTTTCCTTTCTGTACAAATCCTTTTTCTCTTCCTCATCGAGCTGTTCAAAGTCCACATAATCGATACAGACTTCTGACATCTCAAAATAAGGGGTATCGGTTATATCCATCATCCTGTGATACTTGATGAACCTTCTGATGAACTCCAGTGTGATTCTTTTGATTTCACCTTTCAGTCTTTCTGTAAAATCTATCGGTATCAGGAACAGGGTGTAATCAGGCCATTCATGGAAATGATAGATACAGAACTGGAGCCTGTCACCGACAAGTTCCAGATTTACATGATGAGATACTATGGAATCCAGCGCATTATATAGCAGGCATATTTTTTCTCTTATGGAAGTCCTGCCTGTAGGATGGTATGGCAGCTCCACATCCAGGAGCTGCGCATACTTCATGGCTGAACGGTACAGGAAATCAAGATTCTCTTTGGTGGTGACATTTACCGTTACATCCCTGTCATTCTCCACATACAGGTCGGGAGCAATGGAAGGTATTCTCGTGTTCAGAAAACCATGAGGCTTTCTGCGGGAGGGAGTCTTCTTTTCTTTCTGTTCCTGATGCCCCGGCTTATGTCCGTATTTTCGAGTTCCGATATGATGAGTCTGGCTAAATTTTCCAAAGCCCGTTCCGTAAGTTGTGTACATGGTTTCTTGTCTTTACGTTGTCCTTTTTTCATGTCCTTACCCTTTTACTCCGATAGTGGTCTTGAATTCATATATCGCCAGGTCGTCTTCGATTTCCGGTCCGTGTACGGTCGCGGTGGTCAGTTCCGGATAGTTCATTGAATAGAAGTCCATCACTTCAGCCGGAGACATGTTTACGTTCGGATCGTCCAGTACAATTTCCTGACTGTTCTTCTTCATCTTGAATACTCTTTTCATTCCTTTAATTTCCAGTGCCATATTGTTTATAGTTTATTGGTTTTACAAATCGTTTATTGTGTATATCAGCAGTATACCATTTCTACCTGTGCCTCGTCCTTCATCCGATACTCTGCCGGGAAATCAGGATATTCCGCATACGGGTCCTCTCTTAGAAGCTCCCTGTCATTCTCGTCTTCCGGATCGAAGCAGAATGTATCATGAGCAGCCGGTGCAGTCTGGTATTCCCGTCCGTTTCCATTCTGCATTTGTACCTTTCCGTTCGGTATATGGTCGTTTGTCGGTTGCCGTACCTGCTGCGGATATGGCTGCATTGTAGCTCCTTGCGGCATACCTATTCCTTGCATCACGGGGCGGTTGGGAGCAGGTTGGATATATGCTCCGTTCGTTCCATATACCGGTTGAGGCATTTCCTGTGGAATATGTTGTGGAGCAGGCTGCATGACAGGTTCAGGATTCATAGTATGGGTCTGCTGCTCCGGGAATATGCTTGTTTGCATACCGGGCTGTGGCTGACCGTTCATGCTGCCTTGTGGTTGGGGAATTACCGGCGCCGGTTCCTCTGCCATACCGAACAGACTTCCTTCGCTGGCCTGTTTCTGTACTTCCTGCATCTTTTCGTCAATCTCCTTCTGTTTTTCTGAAGGAGCCAGCACCCGTGCCTGTTTCAGCCATGTCATTGCTTCGGAGAACCTTTTTGCGGCAGTTGCATCATCAGCCTTTTTGAGGAGCTTTTCCATCTTTTCCCGTTTTTCCCTGGCTTCCTTTGATTCGGCCGGTACTGTTGGAGTTTTGGATGATTTGGCCTGTGCCGTTGCCTTTTCTGCCTGTTTCTCAAAATTTTCCGCATTGACAAGCAGTCCCTGTACCTTCTGTATCGGTTGTAGTATCGTCTGCAGGAAGCCCATATCCAGTTCTGCCGGTGTTCCGTTTACGACCAGCGGCACCATGTTCTGTCGCGTATCCTCTTTCAGGCTGTTCCGCCTTGGTATGACTGCTACGCTCAGGCTGTTGTCCACTTTACGGATATTGATATTCAGATCCGTACCTGCTGTAATCATCTGATAAATTGATTGAAAAAACATAATTGAAAAATTTTATGGTTATACATAAGTTTCCTTGAAGAATTCTTTCAGGACATTCTCTCTGTCAGGATTGCTGGAAATATCACGCAGCGATTCCAGATAATAGCCGATGTTTTTAGGTTCATCAACAGTATTGGGCAGACGTCTTTTGACCGGTCTGATATGTTCGCTCTGTGGCCATACAGCCGGCATGACAGGAGCAGAAGATATACATGTACTTGTTTTCATATCTGTTGGTTTTATTGGTTAGAAAAACAGGAGTCCGACAATGAAAAAGATAAATGCTATCCTGACAATCAGTAGAAGAGCTCTGAAAAGAAATCCTATGATTCCTCCGGTGAGCAGGAGCATTGCAATAATACCGGTAGGCATGATACCTTTGTCTGTCAGCATAAGTATTCCGATAACCAATACCAGGGTTACCGCATGCTTGCTGATACTTTCGATAATCTGTAGTTTCATAATCCTTAATTTTATGAATGAATAATCCCATCGGGATGTGTTTTCCCGATTTTATAGGCTTCCGGCCTCTTGGATTGCCTTTTTGCGCAAGGCCTGGCAGGAAAAAATACCGGAGCGCAGCGAGGATGATTTTTTCCTGTCCAGCCAAGCCCTTGAGGGCAGCCTTGCGGCAAAAGGCTGGCAATCCAAGACCTTTGCCGCTTAAAAGCGGAAAAACAGATTCTTTTCTGTACGGATACAAAAAAATGCAGACCTTCAGGCCTGCATTCTCCTGGTTGATTAGGTATAGATGTTATTCTTCTTTTGTGGAATAGGTGTTGAAAATGTCATCAGTCATTTCCTTGGCGAGAGTCCTGATCCTGTTCAGGAAGTCCTGTCCGGTTATCATTCCGCTTTCAAGTCCGGCCAGCTGTTTTTCCCAGTCTGCTGTAAGTGAAGTATCCGCAATTTTCTTTCCACGGATGGTTTCGTAGGTGAAGATACCTTTCGGGGTCGGAACAATATATTTCCCTGAATAACGGATATATTTACGGTTAACCAGTGTACGGATGATATTGGTACGTGAAGATACCGTGCCCAGTCCGTTCAGCTCCATGTATTCCACCAGTTCTGCATCCGTGAACGGATCTACCGGCAGCTCTTTTTTGTGTACCATGTTGCATCCGCATACATTCAGGTTATCACCTTTCTTCACTTCGGGGAGTTCATTTACGGAATATCCCGATTTTGGAACCATGTCGGAATGCATGAACACGTCATGCCAGCCGGCTTCAATGATTCTTGTTTGTTCGGCCTTGAAATGTTGCGCCGCACAAACCGCTTCAACATTTGTCGTTTCTATGCGGCATGGAGCCATGAATACTTCGAGCATCCTTCCGGCTACAAGTCTGTAAACCTGCATTTCCTTTTCGGACAGATTTCCGGGACGGATACCAGTAATGATGATGGCATGATGTACATTGGCTTTTTCTGCACTTATTACGTGGCGGGACAAACTGGATATGTCAATACCTCCAGTTCCTTTAGCGGCAGGGAACAGTTCCCATGAAAGCAGACGCGCCATGATTGGTGAAAGCGAGTCAAACACATCCTCCGTCAGATAACGGCTGGAAGTCCTTGGGTAGGAAATCAGTTTCTTTTCATAAAGGGACTGTGCGATGTCATATACCTCTGATGCGGTATAACCATAGCGGATGTTCGCTTCCTTCTGAAGTTGTGTCAGGTCAAGCAGATCCGGTGGAAGTATTTCCTTTATGCTGTGACTGATACCTGTAATCTGTGCCTGACGTGCCAGCTTGCAGTCCTGAAAAAACATTGTTGCGGATTCTTTGTCGGGAAGATCCTGTGTGCGACGCATCTTGAAAAGGATGCCGTCCTTTTGCAGGCTGATGTAGATGGGCCAGCTGTCCGATGAAATATGGTTCTCCCTTTCACGGTAGCGTCTGCTGATGGCAGCCAGTACCGGTGTCTGTACCCGTCCGAGGGAATTGTTGCCAAGGCCCGTTGCCTTGCACATGGCATAGCTGGCATTGATTCCGAGAATCCAGTCCGCCTTGTTGCGGCTGTCGGCAGCAAGGAACAGGCTGTCGTAACAGCTGTCCGGTTTCAGATTTTCCATGCCTTGACGTACAGACTCGTCAGTAAGAGAGGAAATCCACAGACGGAAGCAAGGCTGTGTACAGTTCAGGTATTGATAGACATAGCGGAATGTCATTTCCCCGTCACGGCTGGCATCGGTAGCCGCAATGATGGTGTCACATGCCTGAAACACCCTCTCGATTACTTTAAACTGGAGCACGGCATCAATCTCCGGTATCCATCCGTTCTCGGTGCGTGTATGACGTACCATCAGTGCAAATTCGGATGGGATGAAAGGAAAATCATTCCGTTCCAGCTTTTGGGTTCCGTAGTCCTTCGGCATGGCCAGTGACAGCATGTTCCCGAAAGTCCACGTAACCATGTAGCCGTTTCCTTCCACATATCCGTTTCTTACTCTGGTTGCACCGATGATTCTTCCGATTTCTTTTCCTACACTTGGTTTGTCTGTTAATATGGCAATCATGATAAATTCTGTTTTTTTATATCTTTCCATACGGTAAGTCCGTATGGAAAGAGAGATGATACATTATGGTTTCTTATTTATTCACCTGAAGGGTTGATACCGTTTACGCTGATGACCGGATTTCCATTCTCGTCTTCAATCAGACAGAGTGTGGCATCCATTGTAAGTGAAAATACAGGAGTCTTGATTTTAATGGACATGACATTGGTTTCCTCTCCCTGAAGGAGCAGGTCCATGTTTCCGTCCTTTTCAATTTGCGATCTGCTGATACCTACCGATTCCAGTTTTTCCCAGTCGATTTGTTCAGCCTTGTAGATATGATGATTGGTCTTGTTCATGTTCTTTCCTTTTTTTAGTAGTTGATGATTTGAATGATTTAAATCCCGTTCAGGTCAGACAGCCTGTTTTGCTCCCTTCTTCTGTTCCTGCTGTTGGGTATTGTCAGTCTGTGAAGCACGCTGTGAGGTATTACGACGCACATCCGGATTTTCCTGGAAATATTGCAGCTGTCCGGTGTTTGCGTTTACTTTCAGATAGGAATCGAACGGTTTGCCGTTGGGACCTTTCATACCCGTTACAAGGATGGCCTTTCCGTCCTGAAGATTTGCTCTTTCCTGTGCCGAAAGCAGGTGTCCGTAAACCTCAGCCGGGATGGTAGGTGCCTGCCGTTCATTGAAACCGTCCGGAGTTCTGGAATACTGTGGTCTTCCGCTTGCCAGGTCCAGCTTGACGAATGACGAGAATTCCTCACCTTTACGGTTGATCATGTTCTCAAGATAGATGGGCTGCCCTTTGCGTAACGCTTCCTTGTCCTCCGGTGTGAGTTGTACCGAACAGATTTCCTTTGGTATGTAGATTTCTCCCGTTTCCGGATTGTGGCGCGTATATTGGAGTCCGCCTGTAACCTTGTCCATGGTAACAAAGGAAGAAAACAGTTCGCCGTTCTTTCGTTTCATATCCTCTACAAGGATGGTGTGTCCTTCGTTCAACGCTTTGAGCTGCATGGGGGAAAGCGGCACACCGCCGAGTGTCTGCTGGTTGAAGGCCTGGTCTTTCGGGAAGATAAATTCGATGCCTCTTCTTTCCGCACTATATTGCAGATTGGCATTAAACTCTTTACCCTGATTGGATTTCATTCCCTCTACGAATATCTGTTCTCCGTTTTTCAGTTTCTGAATTTCGTCCGGAGTCAGGGTTACCCCTTTGATTTCATTCGGGATATAGACATGCTCCTGTCGGACGGCTACCAGTTCGTTGGTATTCTTGTCGATGGAAATCAAACACGGCTCAGTTGTGTTACCACGCAGGTTAAGGTCAGCCACGCGTCCCATGTTTCCACTTTCACGCAGGTTCTTCTTGTCCTCTTCCGTAAAGATGTGTCCGAAATAAGGACGGTCCAGTTCCGGTTCCTTTCTGATACCGTGGATGCCCAGCATGACCTGCCCGCCGTTGGATATGAATGAAAGGCGTGCGTCCAGCTTTGCGGTCAGTACCCCAGGAATGTTGAGTGTCAGCGGCATTGTCCTGTTGGTCTTGTATCCTTTCAGCATGCCGTCAAGCTGTCCGGACTGCTCCAGCATTTCCTTGGATATGCCGAACTTACCCAGTTCCTCCCAGTTAATCATATTCTCGTTGTAGCGGTACGTGGGTGTCTGCTGGCGTTGCGGTTCCTGCTGTTCGCGCCCCTGTGCGGCAGCTTCCACCTGTGATACCTGTTCAGGCTGAGCCTGCGTTGTCTGTTCCTGCTTCTTTGCCATTGTTGTTTCCTCCTCTTTTGTTTGACTGTTTTTCTGATTGTTTGCCTTCGGTACGATTTCATAGCGTTTCAGAAACTCCTTTACCGCGTCTGTATTCTTACCTTCGGCCAAATCCTTGAGAGCCTGTTTGTTCTGCTTGTAATCATTGAAGGTCATACGGATAAGCCGGAAGTGCGTCGGTTCCTTCAGCTGGCTCCAGAAATTCTTGATGAAGTTTTCAAGGATACTCGAATTCTTGTCGAATTTCAGGAATGAGTTCTCATTCTTCTCCTCCGGTGTAACCGTCTGATAATTACCTTTCTCGTCTGCCTTGCTGACCACTCCCAAACCCTCCTTGGGGTCGTTCTTGTTATGTACCAGCAAAAGCTCGTCAATTTGTTCCACATAAGGCTTTTCCGGTTTCTTTGTCCGGCCTTGCCTTTTTTCCTTGTCAGGACTGTTTTCTTGTGCCATAATCTTTTGTTTTGAGTGACTACTTGATTTGTTTCACAGTCCAAATGTAAGATGATAAATTGGGTAAACAATTGATTTGCAAATAGATGGCGTTAGATGGCATCAGATGTCATCAAATGTCATACGAAGGATTGGAAAGAATGTTGAAACAGCAGGAAAAAAGGATGAAAAGAAGTATGAAGAGTAGAAGTAAAAGCATGGCAAAGCCACCGGACTATGCAGATCGGAGGGAGTTGAAATCCCTGTCTTATTTCGGGATTTGATAAGCAGACTATGTTTTGTTATTTGGGAAGATGCATTTTCACAGTATTTATGAGGCCATATATGGAATATAAGGATAGCCGCCTTTGATTTACGGCTATGCGTCACGTCGGTCGCAGTTAATCCCTGTAATCTTTTCTTTAATTCTAATCCGTTTGCCGCCGCATTCTTTTTCAGGTGAATTTTCATGGCGTAAGCCATAAGGAAAATTCTCCTGAAAAAAGGAATAAATGCGGCTGGCAAATCAGGATTGGGATTTATATTTGATGGAAGGGATAACAAGTGTTTAAAAGATTAAAATATGATAATTCATTTGATTTATTGAAATATATTCGTACTTTTGCGAACAACAAACAGAAAGAGGGATAGAAATGATAAAAAAGAAGTATACAGAGGAGCAGGAGAAGTTAGCCCGTTTTGCAAAAGCGATGGGACATCCGGCACGTATAGCCATACTCCAGCTCCTGGCATCTCAGGAATGTTGCTTTTTCGGTGATATTCATGAGGAACTTCCCATTGCAAAGGCTACGGTATCTCAGCATCTGAAGGAGTTGAAAGAAGCCGGACTTATCCAAGGGGAGATAGAAACACCGAAAGTAAAATACTGTATCAACAAGGAAAACTGGGAAACAGCAAAAAAGATGTTTGCAGATTTTCTTGGCCAACCTATATGCAAGAAAGAGGGCTGCTGTAAGTAAGCTCTTTTTTTTGACAAGAAAGTTCGTAGTTTTGCGAATAACTAACAATAAAAATAGAAAGACATGAAAAAGATTTTATTCTTAATTGCTGTATGTTTCGCCTTTATCTCTTGCAACATGAACGCAAAGAACGGAACTGAAGCACAGACTCAAAAAGAAGTGACAGTAAAAGACCATGTAGAAGTATTGTATTTTCATGGAAAGCAGCGTTGCGCAACCTGTATGGCTATCGAAAGCAACACAAAAGCTGCGATGGAAGAAAGTTTTGCCGAGCAGATCAAAAAAGGTGAGGTCGTTTTTAAGGTAATAGATATCAGCAAGAAAGAAAATGAGAAGATAGCTGAAAAGTATGAAGTAACCTGGTCATCATTGTTTATCGTTAAGTATAAGAACGGACAGGAGACATACGAGAACATGACAGAATTTGCTTTCGGAAACGCCCGTAAGTCACCGGATGTATTCAAGGCAGGTGTAGTGAAATCTGTAAATGAAATGTTGAAATAATATATAGGGCTATGGATTGGTTACAGACATTGCTGGATAACAGCTCTACTCCCGTTCTTACGGCATTCTTACTAGGACTGCTGACCGCACTATCACCTTGTCCGCTTGCAACAAATATAGCGGCCATCGGATTTATCGGAAAAGACATTGAAAACAGGAAACGCATTTTCCGGAACGGTCTGCTTTATACGTTGGGACGTGTCCTTTCATACACCCTGCTCGGAGTGGTACTGATTATGATTCTTAAAGAAGGTTCCAGCATGTTCGGTATTCAGAAGACTATCGGGACATGGGGTGAACTCGTTCTTGGTCCGCTTCTGCTTGTAATAGGCCTGTTCATGCTCTTTGGTGACAAACTTAATCTTCCGAAATTCGGGTTTAACGGAAATGCGGAAGGTCTCGCCAGAAAAGGCGGATGGGGTGCCCTGATGATTGGAATACTCTTTGCCCTGGCTTTCTGTCCGACAAGCGGAGTTTTCTATTTCGGTATGCTTATACCGATGTCAGCAACGGCTACAGCCGGTTATCTGCTGCCGGTGGTATTCGCTATTGCCACAGCCCTGCCTGTACTTGCCGTTGCATGGATTCTTGCTTTCAGTGTACAGCAGATGGGAAGTTTCTACGGTAAGATGCAGAAGGTGCAGAAATGGATGAACCTTATTGTAGGTGTGGTATTCATCATCATCGGCATCTATTATTGCTGGATAATGTATCTGTAAAACAGATTTGATAACAAATAAAATATTTACGAATATGGAAATTAAAGTATTAGGTCCGGGTTGTGCCAAATGTAAATCAACCTATAATGTAATTGAGAAGGTTTTGAAAGAAAATAACATCGATGCAAAACTGACCAAGGTGGACGACATCATGGAAATGATGAACTACAACATCATGACTACGCCTGCCGTTGTCATTGACGAAGTAGTGAAGATGAAAGGACAGGTACCGACAGAAAGTGATGTAAAGAAACTTCTTGGTATCTGATAAACAGAGTTATTTAACCATAAGCGGCAGATACAACCGTTATGGCATCTGCCGCTTTTTTAACAGGAACGATGTTCGTATTTAGACGAATAAAAAATATACATTATGATACAGGAATTTGCAGACTGGCTTGTTTACGGCCTTTTCGGACTGAGTGCCGACACTCCGATAGGAGTGGCCGTAAACTTCTTCTTTTATGATACTATAAAGATTTTAATCCTTTTGTTCTTCATCAGTGTATTGATGGGAATTATCAATGCCTATTTCCCGATAGAGCGTCTGAGAAAATATCTGGTTACGCACAAGATGTACGGCTTGCAGTACTTATTGGCATCACTTTTCGGAGCTATCACTCCGTTCTGCTCATGTTCATCCATACCTTTGTTCATCGGATTTGTCAAAGGCGGCATTCCTTTGGGTGTCACCTTCGCTTTCCTTATTACATCGCCTTTGGTGAATGAGGTTGCCGTTGCCATGTTCTTAGGTTCTTTCGGACTGAAGGTTACTCTGATTTATGTGATTAGTGGTATATTGCTTGGAGTTATCGGCGGTTTCGTCCTCGGAAAAATGAAGCTTGCACCCTATCTCAGCGACTGGGTAAAGCAAATACAAGCCAATTCTTCAGTACAAAGCGAGGAATGGGAAAAAGACCATACAACCTTTATAAAAAGACTGCCAACCATTATCCGTGATTCGTGGAAGATAGTAAGCGGCGTACTTGTCTATATCCTTATAGGTATAGGTATAGGTGCTTTTATGCACGGCTTTGTACCGGAAGGTTTCTTTGAGCAATATATGTCGAAAGACAACTGGTATGCAGTTCCTCTTTCCGTAATTCTTGCCGTACCGATGTATGCCAATGCCGCAGGTATCGTTCCGGTTATCGAGGTATTTGTAGCAAAAGGTATCCCTATGGGAACAGCCATTGCCTTTATGATGGCCGTTGTCGGGCTATCATTACCGGAAGCAACCTTACTCAAAAAAGTAATGACATGGAAACTGATTGGTATCTTTTTTGGCACAGTTGCTTTCTTCATTATACTATCCGGTTATCTGTTTAATTACATTTTATAAAAAAATGAATATGAGAAGTATTATAAAATGGTGTTCATCAATTATGATGGCCGCCATTTTCATTCAACCGACTTTTGCACAAAATGATGAAAAATTATTTTCCGGCAAACCCATACTAACCCTCTTTGCCAACTACAAGGCAGGGGTCGGACACTGCAACGAGAATAGCGGATTCAACCTTGACCGTGCTTTTGTAGGATATGAAGGATTTTTTACAAAAGGTTTTTCTGCAAAAATTCTTATGAATGTGGAAACAATGGCAGATGAAAACGGAAATACCAAATTCAACGGATATTTGAAGAACGCACAGATAGACTGGAAAGGGAAGGGATTTTTTGTGTCTGCCGGACTGGTAAATCTGAAGCAGTTCTCGGAACAGGAAAATTTCTGGGGACATAGGTATATCTTTAAATCTTTTCAGGAAGAATATGGAATAGCCTTTTGTGAAGATATAGGAATTGTAGCAGGATATGAATTTTCACCTGTCATATCTGCTGATATGGCTCTGACAAACGGAGAGGGGCGTAAGTTTAAGAATATGGACAACAATTACAAATACGGAGCCGGACTAACTTTAAAACCGGTAAAAGGATTTATGTTCAGACTGTATGGCGACATATACAATACACCGGAGTATATGAAGTCGGTTTCTGGAAATCAGAAAGATCAGTATTCAATTGCAGCCTTTGCGGGGTACAGCCACAGCAGGTTTTCTTTCGGTGCAGAATATAACCGTGCTTTCAACTATAAATTTTCACCGGAAACAGATGTAAACGGATATTCGGTTTACACTACCATAAAAATAAATTCAAAAATACATCTGTATGGAAGATTCGACTTATTGGACGCAACCGAAGAAAACCAAAATACAGTTAAGGAAGGACATACCATTATAGGAGGTTTTGAATATGCTCCGATTAAACAAGTCAGAATATCTCCAAACTACCAAAGTTGGAAGGCAAAAAGTGGGAAACGTGAAAACTACCTGCTTATGAGTATAGAATGTAAAATATAAATCAACAAATTAAAAAACTATTTGAAATGAAAGTATTGATACTTTGTACAGGAAACAGTTGCCGCAGCCAGATGGCTCACGGATTTTTGCAGTCATTTGACAAAAATTTAGAGGTATATTCCGGCGGAACGGAACCAGCCGTTCAGGTAAACTCCAAGGCTATGGAAATGATGAAAGAGGTAGGAATAGACATCAGTTCACATATTCCGACACATGTAAACACCTATATCAATCAGGAATGGGATTATGTAATAACTGTATGCGGAGATGCAAATGAAAGCTGTCCTACATTCATAGGAAAAGTAGGAAAACGTCTTCATATCGGCTTTGACGATCCTTCACACGCAACAGGTACACTGGAGTTTATTGACTCGGAGTTTCGCCGTGTGCGTGACGAAATCAGAAATGCCTTTGCCCGTTTCTACATTACTGAAATCAGAAAAGAAGTATTGCCAAAATGCTCTTGCGGTGGCAACTGCTAAAAAATAAGGATATGGAAAAAGAGAAAAAAGGAATAGGTTTTTTTGAACGATACCTAACAGTGTGGGTGGCTATCTGCATTGTAGTAGGAATAGCAATAGGACAATGGTTTCCTGCCATACCCGAAACACTCGGTAAGTTTGAATATGCGAATGTATCCATACCGGTAGCCATTCTTATATGGCTGATGATTTATCCCATGATGATGAAGGTGGATTTTCAGAGTATTAAGAATGTTGGAAAGAAACCTAAAGGAGTGTTTATCACTTGTATTGTAAACTGGCTGATAAAACCGTTTACGATGTTCGGCATAGCATGGATATTCTTCTTTGTTATATTCAAACAGTGGATACCGGAAGCACTGGCTGGTGAATATCTAGCCGGAGCCGTACTGTTGGGTGCTGCACCCTGTACAGCTATGGTATTTGTATGGAGCTATCTTACTAAAGGCGATGCTGCCTATACGCTGGTACAGGTAGCAGTGAATGACTTGCTTATTCTGGTGACTTTTGCTCCGATAGTGGCTTTTCTTCTCGGTGTTGGCGGAATAACCATTCCTTGGGACACGCTTACACTTTCTGTAATTTTGTTTGTGGTCATACCTCTTGCAGGTGGTGTAATTACACGCCGTACTGTAATATCGAAAAAGGGAGAAGACTATTTTAATAATGTATTTATAAAGAAGTTCGACAATGCTACTATAATCGGACTATTGCTCACATTGATAATTCTGTTTTCGTTTCAAGGTGAAACAATCCTTGTAAACCCACTGCATATTCTATTGATTGCAGTACCCCTGATTATACAGACATTCTTTATATTCTTGCTTGCATACGGCTGGTCAAAGGCTTCAGGACTGCCACATAACGTAGCTGCTCCGGCAGGTATGATTGGCGCAAGTAATTTCTTTGAACTTGCCGTTGCTGTCGCCATATCGCTGTTCGGTATTCAGTCCGGAGCTGCACTTGCAACAGTGGTAGGTGTTCTGGTAGAAGTGCCTGTAATGTTGAGCCTTGTACGGATTGCAAACAATACAAGAAAATTCTTCTGATAAAAAGCCTCCGGCGGGGTAACTCTCCGGGGGCTTCGTGCGTCTGTACATTAAAAAAACATAAAATTCATATCAGGGGGTTAGTTGATAAAAAACATATCGTATATTTGCGATATAAAACAATGAAAATATTATGGCATTTAGTAAAGCTGAAGAATTTGAGGAAAAAGATATTTTGGCAGCCCGTTTTGCAAAAGCTCTGAGCCACCCGGCACGAATAGCAATCGTAAGGTTGTTGGCTAACCACAATGCATGTTGTTATTGTGGGGACTTGACAACGGAACTGCCAATCGCACAATCTACCATATCACAGCATTTGAAGGTGCTGAAAGATGTAGGTCTGATAGACGGTGAGATAGCTCCACCGAAGGTTTGCTATCGTATTAATCGTGAGAACCTGCTTTTGGCAAAGAAACTGTTTTCCGAACTCTTATGATTTGATTAAGAGTTTTTTTATTGGTATAATGTATCGTATTTTTACGATATAAAATTAGAAATATGGAACAGACATCAGCAAAAAGAGAAAAAAGAAAATCACTATTGAGAATAGCAATCCCTATCATATTATCATCCTGTCTTCAGATTTCATACGATATTACAGATATGTTTTGGGTCGGGAAATTGGGAAGCGGAGAAGTGGCTGCTGTTGGAACAGCCGGATTTTATATCAAGTTGGGTTGGTCTTTGATAAGCGTGATAACCATTGGTACCATGGTATCGGTTTCACACAGTATAGGGGCTGAAAAGAAGGACAGAATACAACACTTCATATCATGCGGAATACGCAGTACATTCGTGTTGGGGATATTCTATGCCCTGTTCGTCTTTATGCTGGCAGAGCCTCTTATATCCCTTTTCAATATCGAAAGACCGGAAGTAAACACGATGGCTCAGAACTATCTGAGGATAAGCAGTATCACTGTTCTTATCATGTTTATGAACCTTTTGTTTACCGCCATTATAGACGCACACGGAAAGACACAGTTCTCGTTCAGGGCGGTACTTTATGGGAATATCGTCAATATCATTCTTGACCCTCTGTTTATATTTTATTTCGGACTGGGAGTGGAAGGTGCGGCATGGGCTACGGCATTTTCACAGTGGGGTGCCATGATGTATGCGATATATCTTCTCAGACATAGGCTTGAACTTACCTTGAGTATAAAAGCGGTACCCCGCAAGTTTCTCAGGAAAATACTTGGAATAGGCACAGCACCTGCCATGCAGCGTATTTTGTTCTCGCTTATCGGTATAGCCATCGGGCGTATAGTAAGTATATGGGGAACAGATGCAATAGCCGCACAGAAGCTGGGTCTTCAGATAGAGTCGCTTTCGTTTCTTCTTATGAACGGTCTTATGCAGGCAACCTCCATACTGATAGGGCAATATTACGGGGAAAGGAATACGGATATGATTAGGAAATGCTATCGTACAAGCATCAGGCTTGGATATTGTATTTCCATACCTGCCACATTCATATTTTTAGCTTTCCCGGAAACCATACTGTCATTTTTCGTGAAGGAGGCTGCCACCATAGAAATAGGCAGTGCCTATCTGCGTATAGTCGGCTTCTCACAGCTGTTTGCCACACTTGAAATACTCACTTCGGGGGCTTATACCGGACAGGGGCTTACCAAATATCCTGCAACCGTGAGCATCGTGTTCACCACAATGAGGATACCTCTTGCCCTTCTGCTTGGCAAAAGTATGGGAATGGGAATAGATGGTGTCTGGTGGAGCATATCGCTTACTAGCGTGATAAAGGGCATTGTACTTTATCTATTATATAGAAAAAGGGAAAAGGAACTTGAAGAATCAAACATACAATATAGCAGTATATGAATACACAGGATTTTTGCTTTATACTTAAACAGAACAGCCATCTGCTTAGAGAGGGGTGTTTCGGACTTGAAAAGGAAAATGTCAGGGTCAATCAGGACGGTACGCTTGCCCTGACTCCACACCCGGCAGTATTTGGCGACAAGGGGAAGCACCCTTATATAACCACCGACTTTTCAGAGAGTCAGGTGGAAATGATAACTCCGCCGCTGCCAAGTGTAGGAGAGGCTTTGGGATTTATGGAAACGCTGCACGATGTGGTTACGGAGAATATCGGCGATGAGCTTCTCTGGCCTCAGAGCCTTCCTCCTGTATTGAAGGAGAATCAGGAGATACCCATTGCACATTATTCGGGAGAGTTTAAGGACAAGGAGTATTACCGTCAGAAACTTGCCGGAACCTACGGAAAGGAAAGGCAGCTTATTTCGGGAATACACTTCAATTTCTCTTTTTCGGAAAAACTGATGGACGTTCTGCTAAAAAGCGGTGTTTGCGGTAGCTCTATGGAGGAGGTCAGGGAAACGGTATATTTTCGTGTGGTAAGGAACTTTCTCAAATACCGCTGGCTTTTTATCTGGCTGTACGGTGAATCTCCGCTTGCAGAAGAAACCCTGAATGTGATTTCGCTTAAAACGGGAGAAAAGCAGCCCATGAAGTGTGGGGTAAGCCTCAGTCTGAGGACAAGTCCATTAGGGTATCGTAACCGTGAGGAGTTCTTCATCGATTATTCCTCACTTGAAGCCTATAATATGTCTATTGACAAACTGATAAGGGAAAACCGTATTGACGGACCTCACGAGCTTTATCTTCCGGTCCGTATCAAGTTTCTGGAAAAGGATAATGGTTCTCCTTCTTACATTGAGGTACGAATTGTGGATCTTGACCCGTTTACAAAATCGGGGGTATGTGCAAGTGCCATTTATTTTTCTCACCTTCTGCTTGTCTATTCTCTGCTGAAGGAGGAGAACGGAAGTCTTACGGAGGAAGAACTGCAAAGGGCAACACGTAATCAGGATATGGCTTCATGCTATGGAAGAGACGAAAAGAAGGAGTTGAAATGCTGCTCGACCACTGTACAGCAGAAAGCTACTTCTATTTTAGAAGATATGGAGAGAATTCTCTCAGAATATGGGGTGCTTGACGATGAAATCTACCGTCAGGAGATGCAGCATAATCTGTACCTTGTACAGAATCCTGAGAAGCGTATAGGCATGGTACTGTATGAGAGCATAAACAGGGTGGGGTTTGTACCGTTCCATCTGGAAAAGGCAAGACAGTATAGGGAAACCACCATAAGCGGAGGTTACAGATTTCATGGACTGGAGGATATGGAAATGTCCACACAGCTTCTGCTGAAGGCTGCAATACTTAAAGGGATAGGTTTTGAAATACTTGACCGTAAGGAAAATTTCATACGTCTGTTTGACGGTAAAAAGGAAGAATATGTGATGCAGGCAACCAAGACCTCTCTGGACTCATACGTGTCTGTACTGATGATGGAAAATAAGGTGGTAACGAAGAAGGTGCTGGAACGTGCCGGAATAAGCGTGCCGGGCGGTTATGAATACACGTCACCGGAGGCAGGTATGGCAGACTACCGCCTGTATGCAGGGAAACCTGTGGTAATCAAGCCTAAGTCCACCAATTTCGGATTGGGTATAACCATACTGAAGCACAACTATGATGAAACGGACTTCAAGGCAGCCTTGCAGATAGCCTTTGAGCATGACAACACGGTGCTTATAGAGAAGTTCATACCGGGAAGGGAATTCAGGATATTCATCATCAATGATGAAGTGGTAGGTATCCTTCACCGTGTTCCGGCAAATGTGACGGGTGACGGTGTTCTGAATATCGGACAACTGATAGACATGAAGAATGAAGATCCGCTCAGAGGTAAAGGATATCGCACCCCTTTGGAGAAAATCAGAAAGGGGCGTGAGGAAGAAATGTTTCTGAAGCAGCAGGGAATGGATTTCAACACTGTACCCAAAGAGAGGGAAGTGGTCTATCTTCGTGAGAACTCCAATATCAGTACGGGAGGAGACAGCATAGATTTTACAGACGATATAGACGATTCGTACAAGGCTATTGCTGTGGAAGCTGCAAAAGCTCTGAACGTGAAGATTACCGGACTGGATATGATGATACAGGATATTCATGCTCCTGCCACACCGGATAACTATGCGATCATTGAAATGAACTTCAATCCTGCCATACATATACACTGTTATCCGTTCAAGGGCAAGAACAGACACCTGAACCATAAGATGATCAAGGCTTTGGGATTTTAAAGACAGTGCAGACAATAAAAAGGATATGACCTATCCTTTTTATTATAGGTTTAATCAACGTATATTTACGATTTAAATATATATAATCACATGGAACATATTACATACATCGGAGAAGTTGTTGAAAAGTTGGCGGATCATTCATCATTCCCTGAACTTTTCATCAAATATGAAGAAGGAGACCCGATACCTTCAGGTAAAGCCATACATGAGATAATAGAACTTTGCCGTGCAGTCCTGTTTCCGGGATATTATGGAAATCATACGGTAAACAGCCAGACACTCACATTTCATCTTGGGGTGACACTGGAGAAGCTGAGCTATATCCTGACGCAGCAGATACAGGCGGGTATGCTCTTCGGAAATGAGAACATGAAGGAAAGGATAAAGGGAACTCCCTGCTGCCAGACGGCAAGAAAGTATGCCGAGAGGTTCATACGGAGCCTTCCCGAAATGAGAAGGGTGCTGGCAACGGACATTCATGCAGCCTTTGACGGAGATCCGGCAGCGACCTGTATCGGGGAGATAATATCCTGCTATCCTGCCATCAGAGCCATTTCAAACCACAGGATTGCCCACGAACTATATAAAATGGAGATACCGCTCATACCGAGAATTATCAGTGAGCTTGCCCATTTTGAGACAGGGATAGATATTCATCCGGGGGCTGAGATAGGAGAATATTTCAATATAGATCATGGAACCGGTATCGTGATAGGGCAGACTTGTATCATCGGGAATCACGTCACACTGTATCAGGGTGTCACACTCGGTGCAAAAAGTTTCCCGACTGACGAAAACGGAAATCCGATAAAGGGAATACCACGCCACCCCATATTGGAGGATAATGTGACGGTATATTCAAATGCTACCATATTGGGGCGTATAACAATCGGCAGGGGGGCTGTTATCGGGGGTAATCTCTGGGTAACAGAAGATGTGGAACCATACGGAAAAAGAGTACAGAAAAAATAATCTGATAAATATGAGCAATATAAAGGACAATTTGCTGCAGCTTATAGGTAAGACTCCATTGGTGCGGCTTTCTAATATATATAAAGATGAATACGGAACGGAAATCATAGCCAAAGTGGAATATTTCAATCCGGGAGGCAGTGTAAAGGACAGGGCAGCCTATGCTATGATTGAAGCAGCGGAAACTTCCGGAAAATTAAAAAAAGATGGTACAATCATTGAACCTACAAGCGGGAATACCGGAATCGGTATGGCTTGGATTGCAGCCCTAAAAGGATATAAAGTCATTCTTACTATGCCGGAAACTATGAGTATAGAAAGAAGGAAACTTCTCAAAGCATTCGGCAGTGAGTTGGTTTTGACACCGGGAAGTGAAGGTATGAAAGGTGCGATAGCAAAAGCAGAAGAATTAAATTCTCAAATAAAAGGATCTGTCATATTACAGCAATTCAAAAATCCCGCCAACCCTGATATTCACTATATGACAACAGCAAATGAGATTATTGAAGATGCAGGAAAGTTTGATGTCTTTATCTCTTGTGTCGGAACAGGAGGAAGTATTACCGGTATTGGTAAAAGATTAAAAGAGAAGAGTCCTGAAATAGAAATAATAGCAGTAGAGCCAAAAGGTTCACCTGTTTTGTCTGGAGGAGTAGCTGGTCCGCATAAGATACAAGGCATTGGTGCAGGATTTATACCTGAAATTATAGAGAGGAGTTATATTGATAAAATAATTCAGATAAATGATAATGATGCTTTTAAAATGATGCGAGATTTGGCAAGGAAAGAAGGACTTCTTGTTGGTATTTCTTCAGGAGCAGCTGTTTCTGTTGCAGTACAAGTAGCTCAAAACTGCAATTATAAAGGTAAAAGGATTGTAGTATTATTGCCTGATACAGGAGAGAGATACCTTTCTATGAATATTGCAAGTATTCATGACTTGGAAGATTACTGATTTATCTACTACAAAAAGTATTTTATAGATTTTAACGCCTTACAAATGCCTCTGAGAGGGGGTAAATTTGAAAGAATGTACTTTTTAAAGGAAACTCATCTATAATAATATTTTATGAGATACGGTTTGCTGATACTCATAAATGTAGAAAAACGAATAATTTGTGCTGATTTACGATACAGAAAATTAAACACATATTATAAATATGAAAATCAATGATTCAAAATTATATGGAAGAGTTATATTTGGATACATTATTGTTTTTTTTATTATAGCATGTATATCTTTAATTTTTATATATCAGAAGATTAAGCTAGAGGACATAAATAATAAGCAATATCAAATAAATTTAGTTCATAACAAAATATTTGTTTTACCTTTATATGTCAATAAATTATCATCTTTAAGTGAGTCTGTATTTACATGGAATTATAGAGACTATTTAGAATATCAAAGGAATCGTTTGTTTACAGATAGTATTTTACAAGATATAAAAATACATTGTAATGGTTTTATCCAGATTGAGCAAGTTGATTCTTTATGTAATATGTTAGAGCAAAAAGAATATTCTCTTTTGCATATCATGAGAACTATTAAGTCCAAAGAGAAGTCAGACAGTTTATTTTTTGAATCCCAAATTCCTAAAAAGAGTTTAAAAACACGAACAGTAACGAGAAAGAAGAAAGGTTTAGCTGGATTTTTTGGAAAAACCGAAACAATTCAAGAACCATATTATGTGATAGAATATTCAGAATTAAAGAAAAAAACAAATATAGATCATAAAAATTATCTGATTCAGATAGAGATGGAATCAGATAGTTTAATCATGAAAAATAAATTGATAAATAATCAATTAAGCGAGCTTTTATGTGTTTTAGATGATGATATTCAAAAGAATTTTATTGAATATAATAAAGAAATTATAAATGCTCAAAAAACGGCTTTTCGCTTATTCTCTATAATTATAATCATAGCTATTATTTTATTATTGCTCTCCTTTTTTATTATACGTTCGGATTTTAATAAAGAAGAAACGATTAAACGAAAATTAAAACAGGTTATTAAAGAGAATGTAGATTTACTTGAAATGCGCAAGCAAATTATTTTAACTATTTCTCATGATGTACGAGGCCCACTTGGTAATATACATAACTGTGCCGATTTGGTTTCGGAAACGCGAGAAAAGAAAAAGCGCGAAATCTATTTAGATGACATCCGTCATTCTTGCCAACACGTCCTACATTTAGTTAACGACCTGATGGATGCTTACCGGATTAATGACGTCGGTAGCTTACGTAATGATGCACCTTTTCATCTAAATCGTTTTTTGCTGCGCATTTCAGATGAATTCTCCCGTAAATCGGTTTCAAAAGGTCTGATTCTATATTCGGAACATAATGGTTCAAATGTAACTGTAAAAGGAGACGCGGACAAACTTGAACAAGTACTAGACAATCTGCTTACAAACGCCATCAAGTTTACATCCAAAGGAAATGTCTGTTTCCATACTGAATATTTAGAAGGGAAACTGTTGATTGAAATAAGGGATACAGGTATTGGAATGGATGAAGAGACGCTTAAAAAAATATTTTCTCCCTTTGAACGTGCTGCGCAGAATGTTAATTCAGAAGGTTTCGGTTTAGGTCTTTTTCTGACTAAGGGACTAGTTAAAGTCCTTGATGGAACAATAAATGTAGAAAGTAAGCTTGGTAAGGGGAGCGTGTTCAAACTTGAATTTCTTTTACCAGAAACGGATGAGCTTGTGGACGAATGTAATTCTTATAGTGAGTCTATAACCATTTTGCCGAAAAATGTACTTGTTGTGGATGATGATCCTATATTGCTAAAAATAGTGGAAGACATGCTTGGGCGTAATGGTATAACTTGTACGACCTGTATGAATGTACGGGATGTAGTAACAGCTATTAGACAATCAGATTATGATATGATACTTACTGATGTACAAATGCCGGATATCGATGGGTTCGCTCTATTAAAACTACTTAGAAATTCAGACATAGGAAATTCAAGAACCATTCCTGTTGCAGTCATGACTGCCCGTGGTGACGGAAATTCCGGAATCTATGAAAAAGAAGGATTTGCGGGTTGCATTCATAAGCCGTTCAACATCCATGCATTACTTACTTTTTTATCAACCATTATGTCTCAAATAAAAGTTTCTCAAACTGGAGATTTTGACTTTTCCTGCTTGTTGGATAGTACAGATGATCATGAACATATGATGTCTCTTGTTATCATGGAATCAAGAAAAGAAATTGAGGAACTTAAAACAGCCATAAAGACAACCAATCGTGAATCCATGAGAAAAACAATACATCGAATGATGCCTGTATGGGAAATGCTTGAAAAGGAACAGTTGTTGCGTGATTTTCAAGAAAAGTTACACGATATGGATATTAGTGATGATGTTATTTGTGAAAATGCTATCCAGATTATAGAGTGGATTGAAAAATTAATTAATGAAACAGAAAATGAACTGAAAAGATATGAAAATTCTGATAGTTGAAGACAATATGATACTTTGCGGAATGATTGAAAAATGGCTGCAGAAGGCCGGTTACGAAGTATTGACAGCTATAGATGAACCCGGTGCACGTAGTATTCTGAAGAAAAACGAAATCAATCTTGTATTGGGAGACGTACGTCTGCCGGAAGGTGATGGTATTAGTCTTCTGGAATGGATGATGCGTTCTAAGATGGAAGTTCCATTTATTGTCATGACAGATTATGCCTGTATCACGGATGCAGTCCGTGCTATCAAACTCGGTGCTAAGGATTATTTGCAAAAGCCTGTTCATCAAGAGCTACTGATAGAATTAGTACATAGTATGCTTAAGCAGCCAGTTATTGTACGTAAAGAGCGTTCTTTTGTTGAACGTACCAGTGAAGCTGCCAGAAAAGCCGCTTCACTGGCTCGTCGTGTGGCATCTTCTGAACTTTCAGTTCTGATACTCGGTCCGAGCGGAAGCGGTAAGGAAGTGATAGCCCAGATGATCCACCGTTATAGTGACAGACGTGATAAACCTTTCGTTGCTGTCAATTGTGGAAGTATACCTAACGATTTACAGGCTTCTGAATTTTTTGGTGCGGTCAAGGGTGCCTTTACCGGAGCAGTTGCTGATAGGAAGGGATATTTTGAAACGGCCAATGGAGGAACCTTATTTCTGGATGAAGTCGGTAATATGCCGTATTCCATGCAGATTCTTCTCCTTCGGGTTCTTCAGGAAAAGGAGTTTAATCCTGTTGGAAGTGATAAAGTCAAGCATATTGACGTGCGTATCGTATCTGCCACCAATGAGGATATGGAAAAGGCTGTGCAGGAAGGTCGTTTTCGTGAGGATTTGTATTATCGCCTTGCAGAACTCGAAATTGTTCAACCGCCATTAAAAGATTGTAAAGATGATATTCTTCCGCTTGCCGAATTTTTCAGGAAAGAACATTCCGGCAGAATACGTGTCAAGAATGAGGGATTTACCGAAGAAGCAAAAGCATGTATGTTGGGATATGACTGGCCGGGTAATGTGCGGGAATTGAACGCAAAGATCAAACGTGCGGTAATTGTTGCGGATAATGCATTATTGGATGTCTGTGACTTGGGACTGGACAATGTAGATTGTAGTGACAATCCGGATATTCGTATCATTCAGGAAAAGGAAAGGATACGAAATCTGCTTGATAAAAATCATGGTAATGTCAGCAAGACAGCAGCGGAACTCGGTTGCAGTCGTACAGCCCTGTACAAGAAAATGAAGAAACTTGATCTGAAGTAATCTTTATTCTTTAAGGCTGTATACCAGTCTGCATACATTGTTTCGGAATGTTTTGGACTCACGTAAAGTCCATTGTCCGAATTGAATCTTTCCAGTTATGTTTTTCCCACTTTTGTATGATATTGGAAGCAGGTAAATGACCAGTTCATCTGCGAGTCGGAAGAGAAATACTCCACCAGCATATTCGGCACTTTTTTCGTCCTGTACTTTCATAAAGAAGGTACAGTTATTGTCTCGTCTCTCTTTTGCATCCATCAAGTCAAGCATGCCGTAATGCGGATACATGTTGAATGTAGCCCGCTCTTCCCAATAAGGGAAGCCGTTCCGGTCTGTATTGAGCCATACCATCAGTTTCTCATTTTTGTCCGGCAGGAAACCGTCCAATGTGACGGGCATAATAATCTGTACTTTTGCCATACCTCAGCTTATTAAAAAAGCATGAAACCCATGCAGAATCCAAAGCTGAGGGTCTGGTAAACCCATTGTAAAGATACGCATGGGCTCACGCTATAGGGTATAGCATAAGCCTCACGCAATAGCCTTTACAATTTTTGAAATTTACCAGATTCCAGCTTTGGGCATCTTGCGACTTATGTATATAATCGACGGAAAACATCCCGTAATCCGCCGTTATGTTCTATTTCAAGTTCAAAGATAAGGAATGTTCCCTGAAAATCAAATTGATTCAGGATTTATTTGTCATTCTGTATCTATTCAGCTTTTCTTCTCTCCTCTTCTACACTTTCTATTCCCAGCCGTTCACATAGTTCCGGGTCGTTCTTTATACGTTCCATTTCATCGTTGATGATAGCCTGGGCATCCGCCTTTATCTGGTCATAATTACGCTGTATCTGCTGGAGCATGATGTCATTCCCTTCACTGTCCTTGAACGTGTTGATAACCGGGATTTTTTTATAAGCCTTTTCTTCCGCACTTACTTTGGCATGGTCCACGATAATTTCCGCATGGAAAATCTTCTGGTCTATTTTCTCACCGAAATTATCCGACACGGAACCGACAAACGTACCCTGTGATAGGTTGGAAATCTTGGATGCAGGAATCAGAGAATCCAGCTGGGTATTAATGGATGTGGAAACATCCTGACGGTTGATGGATATAGACTGCCGTTTCTGTAAAATCTTACCGAAACGTTCGGAAAGTGTCTTGGCCGTTTCACCTACCACCTGACCGCTGAATATGTTGCCGACTGTATTTTGAATTACCTTGCTTTCCTTTTCACCGTAGTCACGGTTAAGCTGGCTGAAGTCCTGAAATCCCAGACAGACTGCCACTTTGTTGGAACGTGCCGTTGCAATCAGGTTGTCCAGTCCTCGGAAATAGATGGTTGGAAGCTCATCTATAATGACCGTGCTTTTAAGCTGTCCTTTCTTGTTTATCAGCTTGACGATTCTGGAATTATACAGTCCGAGTGCAGCGGAATAGATGTTCTGTCGGTCCGGATTATTGCCTACACAAAGGATTTTAGGCTCCTTCGGATTATTAATGTCCAGAGAAAAATCATTACCTGTCATGACCCAGTACAACTGTGGAGAAATCATTCTGGTAAGCGGAATTTTCGCTGAAGCTATCTGGCCCTGGAGCTGATCCTGTGCCCCGCCTTTCCATGCATCCATGAAAGGAGAAAGGTAGTTCTCCAGTTCCGGATAGGAAGTCAATATGGTAAACAAATCTGAGTAAGGCTTGTTCAGCAGTTCCACGGCATGAGGGAACGTGCAGTAGATACCGCCTTTGAATATTTTGAGATACCATATAATGGCTGCCAGCAGGATAATCGGGGACTCTACAAAGAAATCACCCTGCTTTTCAATCCAGGTGCGGTTTAAGTTGAGCATAATGGTATAGCTTGCTTCGTATGCGTCAGAGATGTCCGTCATGAACTCCGGATTGATGGGATTGCAGCGGTGTGAACGGTGCGGATCATCGAAGTTGATGACATAGAAATGTGGCTTTACCTTGTATTTGTCCATATTGTGTAACAAGGTATTGTAGGCAATGGTGGAAAGGTCATCAAATTTATAATCATAGATATAGACACTGAAACCTTTGGAAATCATCTGTTTGATGTAGTTGTTTACCACTGCATAGGATTTACCTGAACCCGGTGTTCCCAATACGATGGTCGCACGGAAAGGATTGACCACGTTGATCCATCCGTCATTGAGTTTGCCGCCATACTGGAATCTGGTTGGCAGATTGACAGAATATTCATTCTCCATCAGCCTTGTCTCCTGCATGAAGGATTCGTTTTCCATATTGAATACGTCCTCCATCAGGTTATGTCTGTAAAGCCTGCTGATCCACAGTCCCGCCATGAGCAGGCATAGATAACCGGCTGCGAGAGTTACTACATACAAGGCAGTAATAGCTTCGTGCGGAAAAGGCAGTTCCAGCAGCCACCAGTTCATGAAAAAAAGAACAGCTCCGGCAGTAAGTACCGCCCATATACGCTGCCAGGTTATTTTCTCACCCTTGACTCCGATAGTACCCATACAGGATATGGCCAGCAGAAGAACTGCCATCAGTTTTGTCCAAAGGATACAGCCGAATATACCGGTTGTCCTGTCAAAGTTCATCAGTATCCGGTCTATGACATCCAGATTCAGATGCCAGGCACTCATACTGGGATAGCAGTACACATAAACGTGGACTACCAGAATAAAAATACTGACTGCCCTGCCGAATTCCATAATCTTGGCAAGGGCTCTCAAATCGTCTTCCTGTTGCATAATGATGTAGATGATTGTGGGGGAATCCGTTGTTCCCCCTGTTGTTGACTCATTTTGATTGATCAGATACCGCGTGATTTGCGCTTCTGTGGTTTCTTTTTCCGTTTCATGCGGCGACGGAACGCTTCTTCCTCGTAATCGACTGCCGGATTTGCCTCAAAGGAGAATATGCCTGCCGCCTGTTCAAGCGCACTGCCTTCTTCCATACGATGACCGTATCGTTTCCAAAGTTCCTCCGGACCGGACTGTTGTCTCTCCTGCCAGGGTATTCCTTCCCACCAGCAGACAAGATCGTTGAATACGTTGGCAGAAAACTCCTTTCCCATACGTGAACCGTTGAACGCCTCGCGTCGTTCATGGTCTATGAATGTGACGCCATAGATACGTCCGGTATCGTTCCTTCGGAATACCACATCAATGTGCTCCTGTTTCAGCAGTTCCCTGAATTCCTGTTCAGATTTTGCGTTACGCATGGCCCATACTACCTTGCCGGATATGGCAGGAGCCCATCTGCCTTCCTTGAAGTCCTGTGTATGCCGTAACATACGTTCGGACAGTCCCGTATTTCCGAAACGCTTGCCGAACCTTGCACTTTTTATCGGAGGGCTGACCACTTTACCGCTGTCGTCTGTAGCCGAATAGATGATACCCGTATAGGGTGTTCCCATGTAATCGCCCCGAACCTGTCGGGCTTCAATGTTCAGTGTGGAAAGCAGTGCGGAATACTCTCCGAAAGTCTGGAAACGGTAGCTTTCCAGTACGGCCTTCAGTGTGTTTCCTATCTGATGGCGTATATCCCCCTGTGAGGCATCGACCTTTTTCAGTTCCGCTTTCGGATTCCGTCTTTCCGCATCCGCACTGTTACGCAGTCCGAATTCCTGTTCCAGTTCCCGGCAGGCAGTCATGGAACGGCGGTGCTCATAGGAGTCATTGATTTTTCTTCCTTCATCGTCAATACATACACTCACGATATGTACGTGCGTGTTGCAGGTATCGCCATGTCTGTACACGATGAACGGCTGGTCACCGTATCCCATTTTCTGCATGTATTTCTCTGCCAGTTCCGCCAGCCTGTCATTGTCCAGCCTGTCTTCCGGTGCCGGACTTAGGGCGATATGCAGGACCGGTTTGTCCGTCCTCCTGTTTGCCGTCAGATGGTTTTCAAATGAAAGGAGAGCCAGACGCATGTCCCCGCTCGGCAGTCCCGGGCGGTCGGAAATCATCCGGTGTCCTGACAGGATTTCCGCCGTACCTTGAAAAACCTTTTCATGGTTATAGGACAGTGCTCCGTAAAGGCTTGCCCCGTGACTTATCTTTGCAACCATTTCTTTTCATATTCTTTGGTTAATGCCATAATCTGCTTGTTGAGCAGTATCAGTTCCAGGGTAGCCTTTTCAAGTTTGTAAAGCAGGGACATCGCCCTTTTTTCCCCGAAGTTTTTCTGTACGGCCCTTACGACCTGATTGTAATTGTTGCCTATTGCCTGGAATTGTCTGTAAAATTCCCCGAGCCGGATGTAATAGTCCATGGAAACCTTGTCCACCTTGATTACCTTCAGCTGTTCTGAAAAGATTGATTTCTTGATAAAGATTGTCCTGTCCCTTGCTCCGGATTCCAGAAACAGTTTCTCAAATCTGCTTTTCTCCTGTGCGTTCAGACGGAAATTGTACTTGTAGTCCGCCGGATCAGTCTTCGGTTTTCTGCCTGTCCTTCTTGCCTGTTTTTTCTCCATGCTTTTTTGCTTTTGGGTTGTTTTGCTTTCTCCGTCAGATTTTCCGACTTTGGAGGAAAATCCCCCGACCGTGAGGGAGGGCAAGTTGGTCTTTGTCGGGCAGAATACTTTCTGTCGGACAAAGACACAACTTGCTCTGTTCGTTTGAACAGAGAATCCACCTCCGGCGGATTGCTGCGCGACGTGAGCGGCGTGCTGCTGTCCGTCGGAAGATGTTCCAAGCCGTTCATCGGTTCTGACTTTGCAAAATTATGACCGTGTAAACAGTTGTGAAATAGTGGATTATATGACATATAAAGACGTCTGATGACATCTGATGTCATGGTGCAGGCTACATATTACCTGTATGCTTGAAAGACCTTATTTTTGACGCGATTTAAGCGTGCAATATTGCAATAACATAATGACATAATAACATGGCAACATAGTATTGCAATAACATAATGACATAATAACATAACAACATAGTATTGCAATAACATAAGGACATAATAACATGGCAACATAATATTGTAATAACATAAGGACATAATAACATGGCAACATAATATTGCAATAACATAAGGACATAATAATATGGCAACATAGTATTGCAATAACATAAGGACATAATAACATGGCAACAATAGTATCACAATAGCGTAATGCCATTATAAGATTAGTGAAAGAAAAAGTGAATATTAACCCCAAAAACAAAAGGTATGAACAAACGTCCGATTCTTGTCGCCTTCAGCAATCAGAAAGGCGGTGTGGGCAAGTCCACGGTAACAGCGGTTCTTGCCAGTTATTTTAATTATGTAAAAGGTCTGAAAGTTGCTGTCGTTGACTGTGACTATCCCCAGTTCAGTCTGGAAAAACTAAGGGGAAGGGATTTGAAGAACCTTGAGAAAAGCGAGTATCACCAGCGACTTTTCTGCCGTCAGTTTGAAGACGGTTCCCGTAAGGCCTATCCGATCGTCACTTCCACGCCGGAGGCAGCCGCAGAGATTCCCGGCAAACTGGAAGGCGACTATGACCTGATATTCTTCGATCTTCCCGGAACGGTGAACTCCCGTGGTGTATTCGAGTCCGTCATGAACATGGATTTTATCTTTACTCCCATTGTAAAGGACCGTATGGTCATGCAGAGCAGCCTTTCCTTTGTATCGACCGTTCAGGATTTTATCGGACAGCATCCGGAAGCTCCCCTGAAGGACATACGTTTATTCTGGAACCGTATGGACAGCCGTACTTCAAAAGAACTGTATGTAATGTATAATGCAATAGTGCTTCGTATGGGGTTAAAGGTCTTTGAAACCGTACTTCCGGATCTTGAACGTTTTAACAAGGAAATGACACCTTCTTCCAGACAGCATTTCCGCTGCACCCTTCTCCCTCCTTCCGAATCACTACTGAAAGACAGCCGTCTTGAGGCGTTTGCCCAGGAGATGGAACGTATCATATTTCCGGGATAAGAACTATGGCAAAGAAAAGAGAGATATTCAAGGTGGATGAGGATGCCTTGAAGGACATGATGGCCAGTGAATCCATTTCCTGCGGTAAATCTGGAACTGATGTCGGTGAGAATGTTCTTCCTGTCACAGAAAAGGAAAAAAATGTGCCGGAAGTAAAGACACAGGGACAGGAAAAGTCCCGCAAAACGATACGCGCCGATCCCGGACTGGAAGAGAAGGTGGAAATGTACAAGGAACTGTTTCTGGACAGAAAGAAGTCCGTACACAGAAAGCAGACCTATATCAGCTATGACATGTATTGCAGGCTGGCCCGTATCCTTCCCCTTCTGAGTGATGACATGAGTGTGCCTGCTTTTTTGGATAATGTGCTGGCACACCATCTTGAGACTTACAGTGAAGAGCTTGGCGAGCTGTTTCGCCGAAAAACCCCAAAAACATTCTGAAAATGATGTGGATTGTATTGACTGTTGCCGTATTGGTTTGCGGCCTGCTGTTATGTTGCGTTTATGTACTGTCCAATAAGATTTGTTCACTGAAAAGACAGGTCAGAGAGTTGAATGAGAAAATAGGAATAGCGAACTGCTTTCCCGAATATAGCCGTGTGTATCTGAACGATGCTCCAGTCGGGAAAGGACGTCAGATTCGTATCCGTTGCGGTTTGTACAACAAGGCAAGCCGCCTTATTCCGTTTATGGCTCCCGGCATGAGTGTTTCAGTCTATGTGAGCAATATCGTGGAGGAACACTTGAAACGCCACGGAGAATTGCTGAAGAATGAACTTGAATGCTTTCTCTATAAGGATTCTTTATGGAAGAACTGATATACTTCTGTGTACGGATTGTCTGTATAGGCTATTTGCTGTACAGCGTGTATAGCTGGAGAAGGCGTATCGAAACTGTTTGTACCCTGCTTTATGGGAAACCTTGCGTGAAGAAGGAAAAGAAAGAAGCTGCCGGAACGGAATCTGCGGTTTCAGATGCAGAAGTGATGGGAAGTACCCGTTATGTCTATCTGGACGAGAATGCCGGAAAGACTGCCGCTCCCTTCATGAGCCAGCCACTTGAAAGGAATTTTATCGGTGAGGAGGAGGACGTGCAGCAGGAAGATGTGGAATGCAACCTTCAGCTGGAAAAGATGAAACTCCTGCAGGAAGTCCAGGAAGACCTTGATGCGGAGTCTCCCGAAGTTGAATCCGTATCACCTGTTCTGTCCAGCAGGGACATGGAAGTACTCGGCGAATATCTGACACATCAGGATGAAGCCGACCATGAGAAGGCCATGCAGGCAGCCCGTGTCCTGTTCTCCATCAGGCAGACCAGCCTGATGGACGTGTTCCTTTCCAATATGGAGAATTCCGCTATTGTAGAGGAACTGATAGACAGGTATCTTGATGAGGACGGCAATCCCAAACCGCTTAAGGTAAAGGATGGGAATGAACCGTCTGACGAGTGGCGGAAATATATCTGACACCGATATATTCAGGCATCCCGGAAATCTTTTCGGGATGCTTTTTTTATGTCTGTAAGGCTTCCTGAATGACATCTGATGACATCCGGTGACACCTGATGACAGTGTTGTATCACAGCGGTTTAAGCCTTATATATTTGCAGTCGAATTCAACATTTATGTCAAACCCAAAAATGATTCGACAATGAAGAGAAGAATCCTATTTTCAGTATTGTGTGTGCTGGCAGCGGCAGGTGCCTTCGCACAGGGACAGGGTCTTGCCGGCATCAATGAGGCTACCAGCCTTATGACTTCGTATTTCGATCCGGCCACCAAATTGTGTTATGCCATTGGAGCCGTACTCGGTCTGGTCGGCGGTATCAAGACGTATGGCAAGTTCAGCAGCGGTGACCCGGATACGTCCAAGACTGCGGCAAGCTGGTTCTTCGCCTGCATCTTCCTGATTGTGGCCGCCACCATTCTCCGTTCCTTCTTCCTGTAAGCCATGGATTACCGTATCAACAAAGGAGCAGGCCGTCCGATTGAGTTCAAGGGCTTGAAATCACAGTACCTGTTCTTTTTTGCCGGAGGCCTTGTATCGGTCTTTCTTGCGGTGGTTGTCCTGTATATGGCCGGTGTCAGCCAGCTGGTATGCCTGTCTTTCGGGGCGGTATCCGGTACCCTGGCCGTATGGCTGACCTTCCGCATGAATGCCCGCTACGGTGAGCACGGGCTGATGAAGATGCTGGCCGAGAAACGCCATCCGCGCTATCTGTCAGCCCGCCGCAGAATATTCAGAGCATTAACCAAAAAGAAGAGAAAGAAATGAGAAGTGTATTGAAGGCCTGTGATCTGGAAGACAGATTCCCGATTCTGGCCGTGGAAAACAACTGCATCGTAAGCAAGGATGCGGACATTACGGTAGCCTTCGAGGTCGAGCTGCCTGAACTGTACACGGTGACGGCAGCGGAATATGAAGCCATTCACGGTACCTGGGTAAAGGCCATGAAGGTGCTTCCCAATTATTCTGTCGTGTACAAGCAGGACTGGTTCGTCAAGGAAAACTACCGGAGCGAAGGAGACGGGACGGAAAGTTTCCTGTCTCGCAGCTATGAGCGTCATTTCAACGAACGCCCGTATCTCAGGCACCGCTGCTTCCTGTACCTGACAAAGACCACACGCGAACGTGCCCGTCGCCGCAGTGATTTCAGTACCCTGTGCCGCGGCTATATCCTTCCCAAGGAAATCACGGACTGGGATTCGGTCGTGAAATTCCTGGAGGCGGTGGAGCAGTTCGAGCATATCATGAACGATTCGGGGCATGTCAGGATGAAGCGTCTCAGAACGGAAGAGGTGGTCGGAACGGAAGAATGTCCCGGGCTGATTGAAAGATACCTGACTCTCGGTATGGAGGACACGCACCCCGTATTACAGGACATCTGCCTTGATCCGGAACGTATGCGCATCGGTGACAAACGTCTTTGCCTGCATGTGCTTTCCGATACGGAAGACCTTCCCGGCAGTGTGGGCACGGACATGCGCTATGAGCGCTTATCCACGGACCGTAGCGACTGCCGTCTTTCGTTTGCGGCTCCGGTAGGACTCCTGCTTTCATGCAACCATGTCTATTCGCAGTACGTGTTCATCGATGACGCGCAGGAAATCCTGCAACGCATGGAAAAGACCTCACGTAACATGCTGTCCCTGTCGAAATACAGCCGCAGCAATGCCGTGAACTATGAATGGGCAGAAATGTATCTTGACGAGGCGCATACGAAAGGGCTTGTTCCGGTACGGTGCCACTGTAACGTACTGGCCTGGGCGGAAGACGAGGAAGAGTTAAGGCGTATCAAGAACGATACCGGCAGCCAGCTTGCCCTGATGGGATGCGTACCCCATTACAACACGATAGATACTCCGGTGCTGTACTGGTCTGGTATTCCAGGCAATGCGGGCGATTTTCCGGCTGAGGAAAGTTTCTATACCTTTCTGGAACAGGCTGTCTGCCTGTTTGCTTCGGAAACGAATTACCGCAGTTCGCCCAGCCCGTTCGGTATCCGTATGACGGACAGGCAGAGCGGCGTACCGCTTCATCTGGACATCAGTGACCTGCCCATGCGCAAGGGAATCATCACCAACCGCAACAAGTTCATACTCGGTCCCTCCGGCAGCGGTAAATCCTTCTTTACGAACCATCTTGTCCGCCAGTATTATGAACAGGGTACCCATATCCTGCTGGTGGATACCGGAAACAGCTATCAGGGACTTTGCAGCCTGATTCATGACCGGACACATGGAGAGGACGGTATCTATATTACCTATGAGGAGGACAATCCCATCGCCTTCAATCCGTTCTATACGGATTCCGGGGAGTTTGACGTGGAAAAGCGTGAAAGCATCAAGACACTGATACTCACACTCTGGAAACGTGAGGATGAATCCCCAAGGCGTTCGGAGGAAGTGGCCCTTTCGGGAGCGGTGAACGCATACATCCGCAGGATAATGGAAAACAGGGATGTCAGACCCGATTTCAACGGATTCTACGAGTTTGTGCGTGATGACTACCGCCGGATGATTGAGGAGAAGAAAGTCCGTGAGAAAGATTTTGACATCGACGGTTTCCTGAACGTGCTGGAACCGTTCTACCGTGGCGGTGATTATGATTTCCTGCTTAATTCGGACAAGGAACTGGATCTTACCAACAAGCGCTTTATCGTATTTGAACTGGACAATATCAGCGGAAACAAGGTGCTTCTGCCCGTGGTCACGCTGATAATCATGGAAACCTTCATCGCCAAGATGCGCCGTTTGAAAGGTATCCGCAAGATGATACTCATTGAGGAATGCTGGAAAGCCCTGATGTCCGCCAATATGAGTGAGTACATAAAGTATCTCTTTAAGACCGTCAGAAAATATTTCGGGGAGGCTGTCGTGGTCACCCAGGAAGTGGATGACATTATCAGTTCCCCTGTCGTGAAGGAAGCTATCATCAACAACAGTGACTGCAAGATTCTTCTTGACCAGCGGAAATACATGAACAAGTTCGACCATATCCAGCGGCTTCTCGGACTGACCGACAAGGAACGCGGACAGATCCTGTCCATTAACCAGGCCAACCATCCCGGACGTTTCTACCGTGAGGTCTGGATCGGTCTTGGCGGTACCCACTCGGCCGTGTATGCCACGGAAGTCAGCGATGAGGAATATGCCGTATATACCACGGAAGAGTCGGAAAAGCTGGAATTGCAGAAGCTGGCCAAGGAACTGGGCGGAAATCTGGAACTGGCCGTGAAACGCATTGCGGAAATGAGAAGGGAAAGGAAAAGGTCAAACGGTAAAGCATGACGGTTATGAATGACAGTTTTGAATCGGATGAAAGAAAGCGTAAGGAAACAATCGAATGTCTCTACTGGTCCCTGATGAACGGATGGGACATACCGAAGGATATCCGTGAACATTACGGATTTTCAGAGGACTATGAGCTGTATCACCGGCTTGAAAGTATGGAACCGGAAGATTACAGGGAAAGAAGGCTCAGAGGCGAGATACCTGATGCCGTAGAGGTCGATGTAAGACTGACACATGCTGTGGAGAAGGTTTTCGAGCGGCTTTGTTCCCCTCCTCCCGTACAGTATCTCGATAAGCTGTATGGAGAACTGGAAAAGCTTGGAGGTTTCATAGCCAACCCGAAGAATATTGACAGTCCTTTCATCAATTCCGGTTTTCTCATGAAATACGGCATTGACCGGAATTCCCCGGATGAAATCAGACGGCAACAGGCAGAAAAGGCCTATAAGGAACTTTATGCCAGGTTTGAAACCATGGTCGGCCTGAAGCCCCCAAACAAAAAGGACGACACCACTATCCGAAAGGAATGCCGGAAGCCAGCCTGCAAAGACAGGCTTTCCGGGAAAGTCCGCATTCCGGTCAGTCCTAAGCCGAAGGAACGAAAGATGGGACTTTGAAAGATTCAGTAAAACAAGAACAACATCATTAAAAAAAGACAAGACATGAAAAACAGACAGTTGTACAGACTGGCCGCCTGCCTGATCGGGGCGGCATCACTGCTGCTGCAGAGCTGTAGTGAAAGCAGGTTCAAGGACTGTGACCGCCTGTGCGGTTCATGGAGCAGTGTGGAAGGCAAGCCCGATGTCCTTATATATAAGGAAGGGGACGCCTACAAGGTGACGGTCTTCGCCCGTAGCGGCAAGGCGCGTAAACTGAGGCCGGAAACCTATCTGCTTGTGGAGGAAAACGGGAACCTGTTCATCAATACCGGCTACCGCATAGACATCGCCTACAATGAGGCGGCTGACGTATTGACCTTTTCTCCGAACGGTGACTATGTAAGGAAGGAGGTGCGTCCATGAGAAGAAGACTGCTGCTGCTTTGTGCAGGAACCTTTTTTCTTGCCGGACAGATACGGGCACAGTGGGTGGTGACAGATCCTGGAAACCTTGCCCAGAGTATCATCAACATGTCGGATAATATCGTGCACACTTCATCCACCGCAGCAAGTACCGCCAAGAATTTTGCTGAGACCGTGAAAATCTACGAGCAGTACAAGAGGTATTATGATGCCCTCAAGTCCGTAAACAATCTGGTGAAGGATGCCCGTAAGGTCAGTGAGGTCATCCTGATGGTCGGTGACGTGTCGGAAATCTATGTGACCAATTTCCAGAAGATGCTGGGTGACGAGAACTTCTCTCCCGAAGAGCTGGATGCCATCGCTTTCGGATATACCAGGCTTCTTGAAGAGAGCAACGGGGTGTTGCAGGACCTCAGGCAGGTAATTAACGTCAGTACCCTTTCCATGACCGACAAGGACCGTATGGACGTTGTGGATGACTGCCATGCCAGCATGCGCCGTTACCGCAATCTCGTGAATTACTATACGAACAGGAATATAGCCGTGAGTTTCCTGCGTGCCCGCAAGAAGAATGACCTTGACCGTGTCCTGAAGCTCTATGGCAATGACATCTCCAAATACTGGTAGCCTATGGTATTGTTATCCGTGGATTTCTCGAATCTCCATACCATTCTGGAGAGCCTTTACAATGAAATGATGCCCCTTTGTGAGGATATGCTGGATGTGGCCAAGGGACTTGCCGGACTCGGTGCCCTGTTCTATGTGGCCGTCCGTGTCTGGCAGTCGCTTGCCCGTGCCGAACCGATAGACGTGTATCCGCTTCTGCGTCCGTTTGCGATAGGCATCTGCATCATGCTTTTCCCGACCCTGGTACTCGGAACGATGAATACGGTGCTGAGTCCGATTGTGCAGGGAACCCACAGGATGCTTGAGGGGCAGACGATGGACATGCAGCAGTACCGTGAGCAGAAGGACAGGCTGGAACATGAAGCCATGCTCCGTAATCCGGAAACGGCCTATCTGGTCAGCGACGAGGAGTTTGACCGTCAGCTGGACGAGCTCGGATGGTCGCCCGATGCCATGGCAACCCGCATGGGCATGTATATGGAAGTGGGCATGTACAATCTGGAAAAGAATATCCGTGATGCCTTCCGCAGTCTGCTGGAACTGCTTTTTGCCGCGGCATCCCTGCTGATAGATACGGTAAGGACCTTTTTTCTGGTGGTATTGTCCATCCTCGGTCCCATTGCCTTTGCCTTCAGCGTGTGGGACGGTTTCCAATCCACGCTCAGTCAGTGGTTCACACGTTACATTTCCGTCTATCTGTGGCTTCCCGTGAGTGACCTTTTCAGCTGTATGCTGGCCAAGATTCAGGTGCTCATGCTGCAGAACGACATCCTGGAGCTCCAGAACAACCCGAACTATTCGCTGGACAACTCCAATTCGGTATATGTGATCTTCATGCTGATAGGTATCATCGGATATTTTACCGTGCCGACCGTGGCCGGATGGATTGTGCAGGCAGGCGGTGCCGGAAACTACAACCGCAACATCAACCGTACCGCGACCAAGGCCGGAGGCTTTGCAGCCGGTGCCGCAGGTTCCGGACTTGGAAATATCGGAGGTCGTCTGCGTGGAAAATAGACAGAACAGGAACATTAAAATGAAAACAGATGGAATTCAAATCACTGACCAATATTGAAAGCAGTTTCAGACGGATACGCCTGATGCTTGCGGTCTTTGTCGGATGCTGCACGCTTGTGACCGTCTTTGCCCTGTGGAACTCATACCGCTTTGCGGAGAAACAGCGTGAGAAGATTTATGTACTCGATGGCGGCAAGTCACTGATGCTTGCCCTTTCACAGGATCTTTCACAGAACCGTCCGGCTGAAGCCAGGGAACATGTAAGAAGGTTCCATGAGCTCTTTTTCGGGCTGTCGCCACAGAAGGATGCCATCGAGCACAATATCAACCGTGCCTTGCAGCTGGCGGACAAAAGCGCCTATCATTACTATGTGGATTTTGCCGAGAAAGGATATTACAACCGTCTCATTTCCGGCAACATCAATCAGGTGGTACGGGTGGACAGCGTGGTCTGCGACTTTTCCGGCTACCCCTACAGGGCCAGGACGTATGCCCGCCAGATGATTATCCGTGAGAGTAATGTGACGGAACGTTCGCTGGTGACTGACTGCCAGCTTCAGAACACGTCCCGTTCCGATGACAACCCCAACGGCTTTATCATCGAACATCTGACCATACTGGAAAACAAGGACATAAGGAGTGTAGAGCGATGAAAAGGAACCTGACAAGACAGGCGGACCTTCAACTCAGGGGGTTCTGTCACAGACTTACCGCGAAACAGCGCAAGGCCGTCCTCTGGATACTGTTTGTACCGTTTGCCGCCGCATGTGTCTATACGGCATTCCGGCCGTTTATGGGCAGTAAGAACCGGAAGTCCGGAATGGAATTTATGGAAAAGGATTCACTCCGTATGGAGTTCATTCAATCTATTGTAAGAAATGGAGAAAGAAAAAGTCAAGAAAGTAATGGAACGGCTGATGAAACCGTTCAGGCTCCGGTCCTCAAAGGACAGGAAGCCGCTGAGTGAGGAACAGAAACGCAAACGTGCCGGATTTGTGGTGTATCCGCTGATGTTCCTGCTGTGTCTGGGAAGTTTCTATCTGATATTCTCACCTTCCGGGCAGGAACGGGAGCGGCAGGATAAAGGACAGGGGTTCAATACGGAAATCCCTTCTCCCGAGGACAGCCGCCTGGAAGGGAACAAGAAGGATGCCTATGAAAAGGCCCTGATGGAACAGGAAAGCAGGAAAAGGAAGACATTCTTTGAAGCTGCGGAGTCCATGTTTGCCAAAGAGAAACGGAAAGACAGTGTCCGTCTTCCCGATAACATTATACCGGAGAGGCAAACAAACACGGAAACGGAAACAGAAAAAGGCAATGCCGGACCGGTCAGTACCTCAGCCGGAGCCTACCGTGAAATGAACCGTACGCTGGGAAGCATCTATGAACCGCGGACCGATCGGGAAAAGGAAAGGCTTCTGGAAAGGGTTGAAGAACTGGAGCGTATGCAGCAGCAGAAGCAGGAGCCACTGTCAGGCATGGAGGAAAAGATGGCCCTGATGGAAAAATCCTACGAACTGGCCGCCAAATACAATAACCGTCAGGCAGTGGAGACTCCTTCTCCCGTCAGAAAGGCGGAGGACAAAAAGGCCATACCGGTGAAACAGGTCCACAATGAGGTGGTATCCTCGCTTTCCAGACCTATGAGCGACGAAGAGTTCATATCCGCCTTTTCGGGAGAACGCAATGCCGGTTTCAATACGGCTGTCGGACGGAAGACAGTAACGGAAGGCAATACCATTGCCGCCTGTGTACATGGTACGCAGACCGTATCCGACGGACAGGCCTTGCGCCTGCGGCTTACCGAGCCCATGTCCGTTGCCGGACGTTTCATACCGAAAGGGACCGTACTGGTAGGTGGCACACGCATACAGGGTGAACGTCTGGAAATCATGGTCAATGCCGTGGAATACAAGGGAACTATCCTGCCGGTGGAGCTGGAAGTCTATGATCTTGACGGACAGCAGGGAATCCTGGTGCCGGGTTCACTGGAATATGACGCTGCCAGAGAGATTGCCGCCAATATGGGAACCTCGATGAACAGCAGCATCAACATTTCCACCGATGCCGGGGCGCAGATTGCCTCTGATCTGGGAAAAGGTGTGATACAGGGCGTTTCCCAGTACATATCCAAACGGATGCGTACGGTAAAGATTACTTTGAAGGCCGGACACCGGGTACTGCTCCATTCACCGGAAAAATGAAATACAGGAAACTATGAAAGAAAAGACAACCATTAAACAAAAGCACATGAAGAAGATTCTGATGATGTTTGCCCTTTTGCTGGGCGTATCGGCTGCCTGGGCGCAGCAGAGTAGCGGTGATTATTATGAGGGGCTGACCCGCAAGATCGGTTTCAGCCAGATGATTCCGCCGCACGGACTGGAAATAACGTATGACAAGACTGTTCATGTCATTTTCCCGGCTCCGGTCAAGTATGTGGATCTCGGTTCTACAAACCTGATAGCCGGCAAGGCCGACGGTGCCGAGAATGTAATCCGTGTAAAGGCCACGACACGCAATTTCAGGGAGGAGACCAATATGTCTGTAATAACCGAAGACGGGAACTTCTATACCTTCAACGTGAAGTATGCCGACGAGCCGCTTCTGCTGAATGTGGAGATGTGTGATTTCATCCATGACGGAGAATCGGTGAACCGTCCCAACAATGCCATGGAAATCTATCTGACCGAGCTGGATAACGAGTCACCCCGTCTGGTACGTCTTATCATGAAATCCGTGTATGAGAATGACAAGCGCCGTATCCGTCATATCGGCTGCAAGCGTTTCGGTATCCAGTATCTGCTCAAAGGGCTGTACACCCATAATGACCTTCTTTATTTCCATACCCAGGTAAAGAACTCCTCGAACGTGCCCTTTGACGTGGATTTCATTACGTTCAAGGTGGTTGACAAAAAGGTGATGAAGCGTACGGCCATGCAGGAGCAGGTGATTTATCCGCTGCGTGCCTATAATTATGTGACACGTGTAAACGGCAGGGATTCGGAATGCACGGTATTCGCCCTTCCCAAGTTTACGATACCGGACGACAAGAAACTGGTTGTGGAGATGTATGAGAAACAGGGCGGCCGTCACCAGAGTTTTGAGGTGGTCAACGAAGACCTGGTGCGTGCGGAAACCATCAATGAGCTGAAGGTACGATGAGAACGAAAGTATTGTATATGCTGGCATTGCTGCTTGTCCTTTCCGTAGGGCAGGCAGACGCCCAGCGGATTCTGCCAAGGATGCAGGGCGTGGAAATGCGTGGAGGTATGGCTTCCGATAACGGATACTATATGGGAATGACTCTTTCAAGCTATGCCAAAGGCGGGAACAAATGGGTATATGGAGCGGAATACCTGCACATGAAGCACGGTTACCGTCATGTGACCATCCCTTCGGCGCAGTTTACGGCAGAAGGCGGATATTACCTGAATTTCCTTTCCGATGCGGGAAAAGTGTTCTTCCTCAATCTGGGAGGATCTGCACTGGCCGGATATGAGACGGTAAACTGGTCCGATAAAAAGCTCTATGACGGGGCCACCCTGAAATACGGCGATGCCTTTGTGTACGGCTGTGCCCTGACACTGGAAATGGAACTGTACCTTGCTGACCGTGTGGCATTGACGGCTTCCTTGCGTGAGCGTTTCCTGTGGGGCGGAAGTCTCGGACATTGCCATACCCAGTATGGAATCGGCATTCGTTTTATGATAAATTAGCGGGCTATGGAACTGGAACAGATTAGACAGATTTCCCTTGTAGGTTTTCTTGAAGGTATGGGGCATGTACCGGTATCCCGTAAAGGAAATGATGTCTGGTTCAGATCACCTTTCAGAAATGAGAGAACAGCATCCTTCAAGGTGGATACACAGCGGAATGTCTGGTTTGATTTTGGCATCGGAAAGGGAGGTGACATCTTCCATCTTGCCGGAGAACTGACAGGAAGTACCGGTTTCATGGAACAGCTGGAGTTCCTTTCAGGGAAATCCGGCATCCTTCCCTTACGGCCTTTACAGGAACGTAAGAAGATACCCCGCGTTTCCGGATTCGAGGACGTGAAAGTGACGGAACTGAGTCATGAGGCTTTGAAAGGCTATCTGAAAGAGAGAGGCATTGATCCGGCCATAGCCGGGAGATTCTGCAAGGAAGTGGCATATGGAATACGGGGCAAACGGTATTTTGCCATAGGCTTCATGAATCGGAGCGGCGGTTATGAACTCCGTAACCCGATGTTCAAGGGCTGTATCTCTCCCAAGGATATTTCCTGTGTGTCCCTGTCCGGAAAGAAACAGGATACGTGCTGTGTGTTTGAAGGGTTTATAGATTTCCTTTCTGCATTGGTATTGCGGACTGTGGAGGACGAAGACTGCCTGGTGCTGAACTCTGTATCCAATCTGGAACGGTCGTATGCCGTTCTGGAGGGTTACGGTAAAATCCGGTGCTTTCTTGACCGTGACCGGGCAGGGATTACCGCACTGGAGACTTTGACCATACATTTCGGGAACAAGGTCACGGACTGTTCCGGTCTGTATGATGGATTTAAGGACTTGAATGAATATCTGACAAAAACAAAGGAAAACAAATGAAGACAGAAAAGAATATGAGAAAAGGATTTGGGCTGGCAAGCAAGATTGCCATTTTTTGCATAGGTCTGGTCAGTCTTGTACTGACCTCGTGCGAATCCGAGCTGGAAATCCAGCAGAGTTATCCGTTTACCGTGGAAACAATGCCGGTTCCAAAGGAACTGAACAGGAATGAGACGGCGGAAATACGGTGTGAACTCAAAAGTGAGGGCGATTTTGACGGTACAGTCTATACGATCCGTTATTTCCAGTATGACGGGGAGGGTTCCCTGAAACTGGACAACGGTCTTGGATTCAAGCCGAATGACCGTTATCTGCTGGAGAACCGGAAATTCAGGCTGTATTATACTTCACTATGTGACGAGGCGCAGAACTTCATTGTCGTTGTCGAAGACAACTGGGGAAACATGACGGAAATGGAATTTGACTTCAACAATGCTGGTGATGAAGAGACGGATGCCGTGGAAGATTCTTTGTCAGTTCAGGAAGGAGGTGCCCTATAATAACCGTAAGGCTTTTAAGGTCAGTACTGCCATTGGTGGTACTGGCCATGACGGTAACTTCCCTGCGTGCACAGGGGAATGTGGAAGACTCACGTTGGGAAACGGCTGTCAGGTGTATCAAGAAATACGAAGGATGGCATGGTCCGGAACATCATCCGTATGTTGCATACGGTCACCGTATCAGAAAAGGGGAAAAGTTTACCGCCAGGCTGACAGAAAGTGAGGGAGACAGTATTCTGAGAAAGGACCTGAAGGAAATGTGTGCATTGTTCCGTCACCTTGGAAAGGATTCACTTCTGGTCGCGTGTCTGGCATACCAGGTGGGACCATATAAGTTACTCGGTTATGGCAGGATGCCCAAAAGCACGTTGATAAGGAAACTGGAAGCCGGTAACCGGGACATTTATGCGGACTTCATACGATACTGTCATTATAAGGGAAAGAAGATTCCGTCAATTGAAAGGAGAAGAAAAGAAGAATACAGGTTACTGTTTATGCCATAGAGAAAAGACAGCCGTGATTTTACCATGATTCACGGCTGTCTCGTTATAATATCCTGTCTAAAAAAAGTGAAAGGGGATAAATGAATCGGTTATACTGTTTCAACGCATCCATATCCAGCTTCATGTTTTTGTAAGGGTTTGAATCATCCGTATAGAAATAGATGTCTGTTGTCCGGTTGCCATTTTTTATAATTTTCCCGTTCAATGGTATCGCGTCTACATCCTCGAACTTTTCAAGGGGAAGTCCTTCGATGGAACCGGTTTCCTGTTTTCCGAGACAGTTTGTATAGTGATTGAACAGTACAAATCCTTTCCGGGCATAATCAATGTGAATGCCGTATGGACGGTTGCGGTAAAAGTTTTCTCTGGCTTTTTCCTGATAATTTTCCATTATAATACCGGTTTGACAATTTCAATCTTCAATCCGAGCGCATCAATGATACGGCAGAACGTACTGATACCCGGATCTACAATACCTTTTTCTATTCTGGAGATATAGGACTTGTTGGTCCCGATTTTTTCAGCCAGTTCAGACTGGGTCATCTTTTCCTTCTTTCTGGCATCACATATAATCTGTCCCATGCAGTAGGCGTATGCCTCCTTACGGAACTCCTCACGTTCAGGTGTTCCCGGCTTGCCGAATTCCGCATCCATGATAGCATCGATGCTGGTCAGGTTTTCATTTCTTGCTTTCATAATACTCCTCCTTTATCTTTAATGCCTTTTCTATTTCAGAAGGCGGTGTCTTCTGTGTCTTTTTCTGAAATCCGTTGAACAGGATTACGATGTTCCCGTCATCAAATATGAAGAATACCCGGAAGATATTGCCTCCATATTCAGCACGGATCTCATAGAGCTCTTCACGCAGATACTTTACGAACTTGCTGCTTACCCTTTCCTGTACTTTCAGCATATCAAGAATATAGTATATCTTACGGGCTTCCTCTTTTTTGAGGGACGAGATGAAGTCCGTAAAATAATTCTTGTAGGCTGATATGGTCCGTTCCTGTTTCATGCCGCAAATATATAAAAAGTTTACATATCAGGCAACTTTGAAAAGATAAAAATAAATTATTCCTCATTTCTCAGGCCAGTAAAGCTAAAACATTCCGTAACTATGAAGTCTTCTCCTCCATATTCTGCCAACGCCATGAAATCGGACAGACTGTCGCAATAGAAGAAGATGGCATCGTCATGCTCTTCCGGAATGTTTTCGAGTGCTATGGAAACTTCCGTTTCTTTCATATCATCTTTCCATATGATGCGGCATAAGGCCAGTTGCGGTTCGGTATTGTAAGTATCTTTAAACTCCTTATATTTCTGCGATATTCCCTTCTTTACTTCAGACGTATCGCTTATGACTGTTCCGGATTTACAGTTGTCGCACCACCCATACTGAAAAGAGTCGTCAGTATAATGGTCAAAGTCCTTTGTATTGGGATTTATCATCGCTTCACAGGTTACGTCCCTACTTCCGCATTTGCAGCATATGACATTATCTTCTTTTATATGGAAGATATTTGTCATGGCTTCCAGAATGTCGTTAAGCCATACCGGATTGGCCAGAGCCGCCTCATGGCGGCTTGTGACCTTGTAGTTTTCTCCGGTAATCTTATCGTGGACTTCAAGTGTGATTCCTTCTCCGACGGCAGTTACCTTGTGTACGGAGCATTCGCACGGATCACCTGTCTTGTCAAACAGGATTACGAAAACCGGATTGTCATTGTCTGTCAACATTACTTCGGAAACCGAGTTTGCCTGCATCAGTGCAAGTATCCTGCCGACGATTTCATCGCACAGGTTTTCAATTCTTTTTTGGAAAATATTCATATTCATATAAGGTTTAGATGTTGGACTTCTTTTTTGTATTTCTCCAGTGAAGGCTTGTATCCATGTTCATGGATAACGTCTTTCAGTTCTTTCAGGGTATAGGTCCGGGCTACGTCCAGCCCGTAGTCTTCCGCAAAGGCTTCTATTCCTATCAGGCAATACCCCATGTTGCGGTGTACCGTTTCGGCACTGATTTCCATCGAATCATCCGTTCCTTTGGGGAGAACGGTCTGTTCCTTCAACCGGCGGATCTTGTATTGCAGGCCGGAAGCGAGCCTTTCCATGTTCCTGTCATGGTATGTCAGTCCGTCTTTGCGGATACAGTATTCCACAGTCCGTCCCATGAATGAGTTGCGGTATATTTCGCATCCGAGGATGGTACGGATATGTTCCACCTCATAATACCGCATGGCTTGTACATCCTTCAAATCCTTTTGAATCTTCGGAATCCGGAATTGCGGGTCGTTGTCACATATTGTCTTTTCCAGCCATGTCCGGTGGAATGTGGTAATTTGTTTCCTGAACACTGTTTCGGCAGGCATATATCGGTTTTGATGGCGTGTCATGATAAGATAGTATTCACTTTCGTGCCATCCGCGTTTGCATTTCTGCAAGGCGATGTAAGTCAGTCCTATCCGGCAGTATCGGCGGCTGTCATTACGGTCCCTGATATGCTCGAAATCCGTTTCACATCCATAGAATTCATCCGGAAGTCCTGTATATTTCCGGAACTCCATGGCCCGTTCCTTGAAATGACGGATATTATCCTGGTCTTTTTGACATAGCTGCCTGGACATTTCAGGTGTGATGAATTCCATCCGCAGATAATGGAAGTATTGGGGTTTCTCCTTCAGGACTTTCTCGGCGAGATTTCTGGTCTGTAGTCTCTTCGGCAGTTGGGGAAGCCAGTACAGACTATGGCCGTGTTCAATGAAATATTCCACAAGTTTCCTGTTCCAGCGTTCCGACGGGATATCCGGATAGAACGAATCCCTCCTGGCCAGTGCCATACAGACCTCTTCCGTCATCAGGTTCGGCTCAAGATGGAAGTTATAACTGTTGATTTCTCTTTTCGCTTCAAGTGCATGAATAAGTCTTTCCGGTGTCCGGAACCGTCTGGGAAGTCTGTAAAACAGGTTTGGTTCCAGCTCCATTGCTTTGTCAGCCATGGCATCATCCGCATGTTTGGAGAACCATTCGTAATGTCCGTATGAATCGAAAATGCCATGCAGGTTGCCTGTCTTGTGACAGATGGCCTTCCATACGGTGTCATAGTCAAGCCAGCGTGTATCCACTTCCTTGATACAGCGTATGGCCCATTCCCTGTAGTATGCAGCCTGTTTGAAACATTTGGGCGTCATTCTGTCGATTGTTTGTGTTGTTATACGTCCATCGCGTAGCAGTCCTTTCCAAAGTCTGAAACCTTTCGCCTTTTGGGGAACGAAAGAAAGCATGGCTTTCGTTGCGGTCAGGAACTGCTGTTCGTATCTGTCCGGGCTGTAGCGGAAACCGTTGTCCTGCTGTACGTTATGGTAAAGGGAGTATATTGCATCACGGACAGTTCCGTTGTTCCATGATGATAAAGGTATCAGATGCAGGTAGTGCATGAAATTCCTGTGTGCGAACAGCGATTCAAGTATGTCACTGTTCCTGTATTTTTCCGGTATGTCAGGAAAATTACTCTTTTCGGCCTTTATTGCCCTTAGACAAATCTGGCGGTTACGTTTTTCTTCAGGTATCTTCGAAAGCTGCCAGGAACGCCATCCGTAATCATCTGTTTTGAATATACTGTCAAGTATTTCAGAAGTAATATATTTCTCCGGCAGATAGTTGACCAGTTCCGGACGGTGTTCGGCTGCGGCCAGTTCAACCATTTCCATTGTGATGAATTTGTCCGGCATACATGATATAGCCTTTGTCATATTGATTTCTTTCATGATTCCAGTTTTTTAGGTTTGATGACTTTTATAAGTTGTGTTTTGCGGAATACATATACCGTTTTCCCTTTTTCACTGACTCTTTTGGGAAGGCTTTTCCAGGTATCCCATCCGTTGACAACTTCCGGAGTGAATTCCAGTTTTCCCGTTTCGCCGATTACGGCAAAGGAAAGTCCTTTGTCCAGAGGGGAAGGCGTATGGTCCTTGTCGGGAACAAAGACAGAAAATTCAGGATTGCTGATTTCATAGATTTTTCCTTCATAGCCCAGAAACCATCTGCCATTTTCATACAGGTAAGTCCAGTCACCGAGCAGGAAGAACTTTTCCTTGCCTGATATTTCCTTTGCTTCGTGAATGGGATTCCCATTATTCAAAGGCCAACAGCTTGTCTTGTTTTCATTTGATGAGAGGCTGCCTCCCAGATGGAGCAGGTTTCCCAAAGCGAGCAGTTTTCTCACCCTGTCTTCCGTACGGTAGAATGTCCTGAGTATTCTTCCACAGTTTTCAAAATCACCTCTTTCAAAAACGGTGATGTACCGTATTCCTTCCGGCAGGGACATTCCGATGTAAGTGTTTTCGTCATTTGTCATAGTCGTATATTTTATATGATTGTTTATGAATGGGATTCTTTGTCATTCCAAGTCTCTTGCGCGGACTGGATTATAGGGACAGGACTGTACCAGGTAATTGGTATTTCTGCCCTGAGTCTGACTGTGCTGTCTGAAACATTCGATGTCATCTTCCTCCAGTTTCAGTTTTCTTCTGTTCTTCTGCAGAAAGTCTGCTGCCTTTTCTATGGAAGAGAAGACCGCCTTTGGCTCGAATGAACTGTATTCGTGCCATGCGTTGCAGCTGAAAAGGATATACATTTCAGCCTTTATTCTGTTACTTGTTGCCATATCTTATATTATTATTATGGTTGATAAACGACAAAGCCCGATTCCGCTGGTGACGGAACCGGGCCTGTCGTATTCGGTTTCAGGTTCTAATTCTGGTTATATGAAAGCAGGAAATCGGCCATTGCTCCGTTCTGTGGAATCATGGCAGGAAAATCAGTCTTTCCAGGCTTGTAGATTTCTGTCGCTACATTGTAGACATCCCACGCTGTAATGCGTGGCTGTTCAAGTGAGAGTTTGAGCAGTTCTTCCGTAAACACGGAAATCTGTCCCTGGTTAAGCGGATAGGTGTCCACCTGTGATGCCAGTCTTTTGTCTGCACTGTCATGGGATACACGCAGAGCCGTCAGCATACCGATGATCATGTACAATTCACCGGGTGTCAACACCTTTTCCTTGAGCCTTTGGATTCGGCTTCTGTCCGCATCCATGTCACGCTCAAAATTGCGCATCCAGTCATCCACCTTCCCGAACAGTTCCTCGGTAGTCACCTTGTCCTTGCCATAGTTGGCAACGCTTCGTTCGGGTGAAAGGATACACTGGTTGTGGCAGATACGTACACAGGGACCTATTGCCGCCTGGATACCGTCCTGATGGTAGGCTACCACGAGTGTGGTTGTCAGTTCATCGGTATCCCCGTTCAGAATACGGATGGTGGTGAAGATTCTTCGCAGTACATGTGCTTCTACCGCCTTCTCTCCATAGGTCTGTTCAACCTGCGGCAGGATGACCACTCCGGGCTGTGTCCGGTTCTTGTTCTGGGCGGCGAAGATTTCCTCCACCTCGTAGTTCAGGTTGTGACGGCGGCAGATGTCCGTCATGCGCTGGATGACCTGGTAGTGGTAGATTCCCCTTACCGGATTGCCGTAGATGTCGTTCTCCTTGTAGGTACGCTGGAGTGTTTCAAGGTCCATTACTTCGATTCCGTTGTTCTGGAAATCAAACTGTCTCTGATTGTTCAATGTTGCTAAAGCTTCCATAATTATATTTTTAAATGGTTGGTAATTATTTGTCCAATAGGTTGATGATACGGACTGCCTCTTTGAAGCGTCCGATATTTTCCGGAAGAGGATTCCTGTATTCCTCTTCCTTCATGCGTCTTATAGAAGGTATTCCCGTCAAAGGCAGAGCCTGGTTGACTTTCCATCCGTCGGTGAATGCCTTCGGCTGGAGACTGTCATGACAGATCACTTCCCCGACACACCCGTGGACGAGCATGTTGCATACGGTCATCATGCAACAGGTCCGGCTGATGTCTTCTCCGACCAGATAGTTTCCCGGATTGTGCGCATGGTATGCCAGCAGGAGTCTTCCGCTGCCGCATGTGGGGTCTCCCATCCTCTGTCCGGTCTCTTTTTTACCTGCCGCGCACATGACCATGAGTTCACAGATATGTGACGGCGTGAAGAATTGTCCGTTTGCCTGCTGTCCCGGTTTTGAGCAGTAAGCCATGTAGAGTTCACCGAAAGCGTCGAACCAGCCCGACCTGCCGATTTGTTTCTGCATGATACGTGTCCATTCGGCTGTCATTTCCATGAACGAGGCGTTTTGCTGACGCTTGTATTTCCAGTTGCTTATTGGCGGTGCTCCCGGAGAGAAGCCGTGGATGATGAAACGCAGCAGGTCGTTGAATACGGTCTGTATTTCATAGCCGCATGAGGAGGCAAAGCCTGTGATGAGCCTGTCGAGCGACCTGACTTCGTTGGAGATTTCATATCGTGCCATATTCCTTTATTTTATAATTGGTTATAGACTGTCGTTGATTCTGTATACTGTTACGGTATGGTTTTCATTGTCCGTGTGGATTCTGACCGGACCGTATCCCATGAATTTCATGCGGATTTGTCCGTGCTGTCCCATACCGTTCCACTGCTCACGTGATATTTCCTTAATATCCATGCGGTATCCCCAAAGTACAAGAGAGTCAGGCAGGATTCCCTTGTAGAGTCTGCCTTTCAGGATTGCGGCCAGCTCGTCCAGCTCGCTCCGGCTGTACAGCGTGAATGAATCGCTGCGGAAGGTGTATTCGCCTGTCCTTTCCCTGTCCCGGTGTTTCATGATATGATAGCGGAACCAGTTACGGGTGGTGTAACCGTCATACAACGGATTCGGTTCTCTGTATTCCCATTTCCTGACCGGAGCATCGAACCTTAGACTGCCCGTACTGCTGCGCTTCCCGAATCCCCATGTCCTGAATATGCGGATTTTAGTACCTGCGGGTTTCATGTTCCGGATATTGACCTGCGTCCAGGGACTTCCGGTGGTATCATAGGCGGCTTTTCCCATGTCATCGAAACAGAATACCGTTTCCGGTATCAGGCATATATCCGCATATTTTCCTGTTATCCGTTCTATATGAGCTTTTCCGAAATAGTCACCAGAACGTGAGACAAATTCCACGCAGTCTCCTTCTGTCGGGCACATATGCCTGCTTCGGACATTCTCCATCAGTTCCAGCATACGGTTCACTTTCCGTACTTCCTTTTCTGTAATGGGATACCCGAAGTCACCGTTTGCCAGTTCAAGACTGTCAAGGTCATATCGTATCTTTGTATTCATCCTGTTCTCCTCCTGTTTTGTGTATAGCGTTCAACCTGTCGGGTGATCATATCACAGAATTTCTGGCCGTTTTCTTCCTCACCCCTGAAATAGGCGGCCATCATCAGCAGGTTCCTGTTGTAATAATGCACCCATTTGTCATGGAAATGTGCGCCGGGAACCTGTCCGAATGTTTCCTGAAACAGTTCCAGCGTCAGATCCTCGTCCTGTCTCCTGTTGTATTCCCATATTGCCAGAAGCAGCATGTCATTGTAATTCAGTCTCATATTGCGTTGGTATTTGAAATGGCCATTATGATGTTGCAGCAACCGATTTCCCGGACATTCTCCTTCAGCTTTCCGTTGTTTACCAGTCTGTCGTATGCCTCATGTACAAACCTGTATGCAGGCGAATCATATCCGATACCGTGAAGATGTGATGTCGTCGCCACATTTATCCGTGATGCCATCATGGAAAGTATGTCCTCTTTCCCTGCCCGGCGGTTGCTGAAGGCATCCAGTATGTTCCGGTGGATGCACGTTCCGTATCTGGCACGGTAATATTCCATTTCTTCTTCATCGGTGAAGGAATACACCTCTTCCGCTATCGTATCCTTTACAAGACGGAATGTACGGCCTCCTTTTTTCAGTATGGCTGTAATCTGTGGAATATGCAGTGTTTCACAGTAGCCGCTTATTTCCATCGGATGCACGTACAGGCGTGTCTTTCCTTTTACAAGATACATGGCCTGTGATGTACAGCCGGTTCTGTCCGTGTCGAATCCCTCTCCATGGAACTTCTCTTTTATTTCCTTGTAGAATGCGTCCGTTTTCTCATGGGAAAGACCTTTTCCCCATTCATATCCGCTTTCCAGACTGAAAAGCAGATGGAAGAGGGTTGTCCGTCCGGTCTTGCTTTCCCAGTAGCCGTAAAGGTCAGTCGTGCCGGATTTAGGTCCGAACCTGTATCCGTCCGGAGTATAGCTTTCCATCACTTCCAGGAGTGAGTTCATGAAATTTTCCGATTCTTCCGAATTCCACCATTCTGACGTATCGTCATCCATGGCATAAGCCGGTATATGGTTCATAACCTGCAGGTATTCCGGAGTTTCTTTCAGAATGTCCAGCATCCTTGTGACGGCTTCCTTCCTTTGTCTGATGGAGAACAGTTCTGTTCCGGTATCCGCGTGAAGCCTGTTCTGTGTCTTCTGGTCTGTAATCATGACTTCTGATATTTATTGTTATACATTGTCTGCCTGTAAGGTACAGGCATTCTTATTTCTTGTTGTCCCTGTTGTCTGTTTGCCCGCATCCCTGCAAGGCTTGGCGGAAAAAAATACCGGAGCGAAGCGAGGATGATTTTTTTCCAGACAACCAGCCCGGCAGGGCCGCCTTGCGGGAGTTGCACGGCAAACAGCTATTTTTGCAGCAAGAAATGAGGATGCTGTCATCATGTCTGCGGCATAAAAAAAGGGAACCCCATATTGCATGAGGCTCCCCAATACAGACTGTCGCATATATGTCAGGTATGTATGCTCCATCCGTGGAAACGTTCCATGGTGACGGCAAAGGACTCGTCCGGATTTCCATGATACAGCAGTCCTCCGACAATGCCTGTATTCCCGTCCGGATAACGTTCGCAGAATCCGAACGAATAAGGCGCATGGTCGTAATAGAGTTCGATTTCGCATGGACGGTTCTCGTTCTTCTCCCATTGTTTTAGACGTTCAAGACAGTTTTCCAGTGTCTTGTCATTGATTGATTTTGCATACTGTACGACCTTGTCGTAATGCTCTTGTGAACAGCAGATTTTCATATCGTTTGAATTTATTGGTTGGTAAATGTTTTTTCAGTCAATCCAGAAAGTACCGCAATGAGGGCACCTGCATCCGGCAGGATATTCATTCGAATACCGCACGTCACGGTGGCGTTTGTAGTTCATGTCACCGAAGGTGCATTTCCCGTCTCGGAATGTCTGCTCATAAGCGGCTTCCTGTTTCTTGTATTCAGCCATCCGGCTTTTTCGGACAGATCCGGTAAAAGGTATCATGCCCGTTTCCCATTTTGTGGAATCACACCAGTCATTGGTCATGCCGCAGACTTCATTGGCATAGGAATAGTGTACCTGTGAATCGACAAACAGGTTCTCCCTTCGGAAAGGGAAAGTGATATCCAGCGGAATCCGTACATGATGTCCGGAACCGTTCCGGCTGTCGGCAATGGCCACCATTACATTCCCGTGGAAACGGATGCTTTTGAAATCGTTCTCAGGGTCTTTGCTGATGAGCCTGTCAAACATGGCGTTGAAGTAGATGCGCAGTTCTCCGCCGTATGTGGCATTCTCTACCAGTTCTTCAATCTTCTCGTCAAACTGCCCCTTTTTCAGATGCAGTGCGCGACGTACCTTATGGCAGGCCATGGCGACTGATTCTCCCCGCAGTGAACAACCGGTCCGATATCCGCTGATTTCCACTCCGAGCGAATAGAAGAAATTAGTGACGGACGAGTTGCGTATCAGGTCCTTTACCGGGTCGGAATCGTTCCGGTCGTAGATAAGTTCCCTGATTTCATCTTCATACTTTTCAAACTCTCCGGCAAGATTGTCCGCTTCCATATTCTTTCTTGTCTCCTCCAGATAGTCGTGCATGTTTGAGCTTTCCTGTTCCTCATACCATTCGTATGCCTTTTCATAGAGTTTTTCCATATTGTTGGAACGGATGCATTCCTCCTGGATGTCTTCATGCTCATCAAGGTCATCCCGGTAGTCCACGTAGTAGAGGCTTACATACTGTGGAATATAGTCTGTAAGTTGTAATGTCTGGTTCATGATTCCTGATTTTAAGAGTTATACAAACGAAAAAGCCCTGCTTGTCGTGTAGGGCCTGATTCTTGTGGAACTGAAACCTTTGGAATGTCTGTTTGTATGGTATCTCCATGTCTCAAGCAGATAATCCTTGGTTCCCTTGATACTTCCGTGTACCATACATCCTTTTTCATCATACAGGTAGCAGGTGTTAAGGAGAACCGGTATGCCGTCATGCACCTTGTACATGTGCAGCTCAATATCATTCTTTATGGCGGCAGACTTTTCCTTTTCCACTTTTCTGTGTATGGCTTTTCTGACCTCGCCGATATGGGGTGAGGTATAGCCGATTATTTCCGAATGGAATGCAAACTGATATTTTTCCATAACACTTTATCCGTATTAAAATTCTGATATAAGTTCATCTTCATATACCTCCAGTTCAAGACCGCTCTCGACAATCCTGACCAGCCAGCGGCATTCCAGTCTTTCCATAAGTTCGACGGCACGGTATCCCTTATAGGGACGTCTCAGAAATACAATGCCTCCGGTTTTCATATTTGTTCCTCCTTTTTATTGTGCGTAGATTGTTTCTATCAGTTCTGCATCCGTAAGATAGCGCAGTTCCTGTGTGGAGCAGAACAGGCAGATGCCATCCAGCAGTTCATTTGCCGCAGCATCCAGGTTCCGTACTCCTTCGATCAGAGATTCTTCCAGTTCCTTGCTTGAAACAAGATATATTCCGTGAATGTCTTGAACAGTTCTCAAAGGGAAATGTCTTTCCTGATAGATGATGTCCTTTATCATGTCATCCTGTGGTGGCAGTTTGGCGCTGATTGTCTTGAACTGTTCGGGTGCGAGTTCCTTCAACCTGTCAGGATTGAAGCGGAACATTCTGAATCCCTGATATTCAAATCCGGCAGGTTCTGCTATTCTGTTACTGGTCAGAAAATCATGCATATGTCTGTTGCAGTCCCGGTTGTCCACATAGGCATGGAACGGGGGAAGGGAATTGAGGTTGACGGTGATGTCCGTGTAGGATTCCCAGCATTCCGGATTATTTTTAGACCGGGATTCAAGTCCTACATACAGATTATCATTGTCGATATAACTGTTCAGGACGAGTCTGACCTCAATGCGCTCAGCCGGATCTGTGGCTGTTTTCCAGTATAGAGTGTTCGATTTGTTCATACTTGTATTGTTTTTATGAGGGAATACGGCAGTCATTTTACCGCATTCCCCCGAATGTTATAATTTGATATTTGTTATATCCTGTGCGGACTCCTTTTTCACGGTCCTCAATCTTTTTAGGAGATACAGGAAATATTCACGGTCATAGATCCGGAAAAGAAATTCCTCTGATGTCTCCTTGATGTGTCCGATGAAAGTTACGGATTCCCTGTCGGGAGGATATTGAAAGAAATGTTTGTCGGAAACAAGGGTGAGCTTATTTCTGGATACATGGTCTATCAGTTCGTCCGGAGTTTCGTAATGTCCTTTTCCTTTATAGAACTGATAATGGTTCCGGCGAAGGTTTTTCAGGGTATTCGCCATGTCCGTCCTTGCTTGTCTGGAATCTGATTGGATGACAAGGTTGCAGATGAATACGGGCTGTTTTCCGTCCAGTGAAAAATAATAGGGAATGAGTCTGGTTCCGCTGATCGTTTTGCTTGTTTCCTCTTTTGAGATCACGGCTTTCCGGTTGATGATTTCCATGTGACGGTCTATCTGACTGTCCAGTTCGGATTGCGGAGTAAGTACGGAGCGTAGGCCCTTGAAATATCTTCCTTGACGGGTAAAGCAGAAAGAGTACATATTTCCGTAATACGGTTCTCCCACAAAGAACGAGTTTTGTCTCATGCGCAAGGGTGGCAGTACATCCAGCAGGTCATAGTAGTCTTCTTCAGTGATTTCCTTGAACGGTTCGGACAGGGACTGATTGTATAACCGCAGCTTCTTGTCTATATCAGAAGGTGTCACTGCTTTCAGATAGGGATTGTTTTCCCGTATGCGCAGTTCTTCGATTGTTTCCTCACCATAGTCATTATGGAATCCGTCACTCATACTTGTCAGGCATGTTCCGTCGAAGTATCGGGAATCGATTACATATTTCAATCGGTCTTTCATGTCTTATAGGTTTTGAAGGTTCAACACTCTTTTGACTGCATATACGGCATTCTGTGTAAGTTGCCGTTGCCATGCCTGGTATCTCGGCGACCATTTGAAACCGTATGATTTCAGCTCCTTGCGCCTCTGGTCATCCGGAATACTGTCAAACAGGATTTGCAGGCGGTCTGCCTCATAGTTCCATACCAGCGTTCCGCCTTCAAATTTCAGTTCACGGTTTTCCCGTTCTCTGATTTCTTGAAGTTTCAGTCTGGCCTGGCGTGCCATTTCCGGCAGTTGGAAGAAACGGTTCCGCGGAGTGATAACCGGTTTTTTGCATTGCGCATTGAAGTCTGTAATGAAGTCCACCGCTTTCTGTACGATTTCCACTTCTCCTTTTCCTGCATAGGTGCTTACCTTATTAAGGATACTGCTGACAAACAAGGCACGGCTGTATCCTCTTGCTTTACCGGTATCAATATCATGAATGGTCTGTGCGCTGCTTGCAATGTCACGCTTCAGACGGTTCCATGCCTCTTCCTGCTTCTGTTCTTCCGGTTTGGCAGCCTCTTTCATCCTTTCCATGGCAGCCTTGAAGCGGTTACGCCAGTCATGAAATTCATCAAATCTGTTCTGGTATGCGTCCAAGGCCTTGTTGTTGCGCTGACAGTTGAATTTGGCAGGCCCTGTCACCATCGGACTGGCACATCGTGAGAGACTGCCCAGCAAGGCAGAGAACTTGCTATGGTATGCACTGACATACTCGTTCTGCTTTTCTTCCGGAATCAGTTTCAGATCCTCTACAAGTTGTTTTTCATATTGCATGATGTCTGTTTCCGCCCTTGCTTCAGGTTCGAAGGAACTCCATCTGTATGCGTTGTATGCAGCATCAAGCAGGTCTTCCAGATAGCTGGGATACAGGAATTCCACAGCTTCCCATTTTTCAAATTCATTTGGATGCAGTTCTGTTTCCCCGTCTGCCGTTTCGATGGTGTGTACGTAGGAGCCCATTCCCGTACAGCGTTTACGGAAATGAAAAAGGACGGCTTCGTCATCCGTCCCTTGTTCTCTGATTTTCTTCACTCGGTAAGCATTCTTTCTTGTCAACGTGATAACCGTCTGTTTTCCGGTCTTGTCCTTCATGAGGTCTGCTACTGTACCTTCACATACCTTCTTTCCAACTTCTTCAGTCATATTCTTTTATTTAAATTAGACATGACCGGCTCCGTGGAGCCAGTATTTCAATTTCTTACTGGCCCGGCTGTTCTTTGCCAATGACCGGTGCAAGGCTTGGCGGAAAAAAATACCGGAGCGAAGCGAGGATGATTTTTTTCCAGCCAACCAGCCCGACAGGGCCGCCTTGCACAGTCAGTGGCAAAGGGCGATATTTGCTGTAAGAAATGAAATAATGGTTGAAAATTATATTGCGAACTTGTTTTGCAGTACTTTCATTTCATTGGCAATGGTAGAATTCATTATTTTGGCATAAATACGAGTTGTACGAATGTCCGTATGTCCTAACATTTTGGCAATGGATTCCAAGGAAACCTTATTTGCAATAGCCAGTGATGCAAATGTATGTCTTGCAATATGTGTGGAAAGATTCTTCTGAATACCACATACATCAGCTATTTCTTTCAAATAACTGTTCATTCGTTGGTTGCTGGGAACAGGAAGTAATAATCCTTTTTCATTGCAGATTGGATTTGATTGATATTTCTCTAAAATAAGTCTTGGTATATCCAACAATGGAATGTCGCACATATTATCGGTCTTTTCCCTTGCTTTTCTTATCCACCATTCACCATTATCAGCCTGTACAAGGTGTTCCTTTTTCAGATTCTTTACGTCTGTGAAAGCCAAACCGGTAAAGCAACAGAAGATGAATATGTCCCTTACGGTTTGTAATCGTTGAATATCAAAATCTTTATTGATGATTTTGCGAAGTTCCATTTCGTTTAAGAATTCACGGTTACACTTGGTCTGTTTGAAGTGTATTTCTGCAAACGGATCATCAGTTATCCACTTCTTTATCAATGCAGTTTTGATGATTTTCTTTAAATTCTTCAGATATTTCACTGTTGCATTTTGCGCACAATTTTTCTGTATTTTAATGAAATGTTCGAATTTGGTTATAAATTCATAGTTGATTGATTTTAATGGAATATCAGCCAGTTTATACTGTTCACTGATAAACTCCTTCAAATATCTTGCTGTACGTTCGTATCGAAGTACAGTACCTTCGGCATATTCCTTATTCATTAATTCCCGATATTCCGAATTGTGTTCCTGGAATACTTCAAGCAGCATTTTGGGAGTAGAGTGTTCTCCATAATAGATATTTTTTATAATATCTGCTGTAATAGGTTTACCGTCCTGCTCAAGTTCACGGTGAATTTGAAGGATTTTAGTTCTTATCGTATCAAGATAGTGGTTTATTTCTTGATACTTCTTTTCCCTGCCAATCGCGCATTCTTTTTGCGTATTCCATTTTGTAACATCTATACTTCGCTTGATTTGTACCTCTGCACGTTTTCCGTTTATTGTGATACGCATACAGATTGGTGCTTCTCCATTTTTTAGCAGCTTTGATTTCTTCAGGAAAAACAATACCGTAAAATAGTTTCTTTGCATTGCCATACTCTTCTTTTTTTGATGGTGTAAAAATACATGTTTTGAAAAGAGTTTGTTTTATGCAAAACGCAGAGAATCAGTGAAATATAATCCAATCAGGTGGACTTGTTTTTATGTGGAAATTAAGTCCACCTATTTCACCTCCAGTAAGATGCGGTATTCTGCTTCAATTTGCGGTATGGATAAAAAGAAAAACCGCTGATAATGATTGATTATCAGCGGTTTTCATTGTTTTGCTTTTTGTTTGAGTGATCCGCCTGGGGCTCGAACCCAAGACCCCAACATTAAAAGTGTTGTGCTCTACCTGCTGAGCTAGCGAATCAATCCTTTGTTATTGCTATTCTTCCGAATTGCGAGTGCAAAGGTAGACGTTTTAGATGAAATATGCAAATATATTACTTGATTTTTTTGAATTATTTTTCGTGTGAATTCTCTTTGTGCTGAAAATCAGTGTGTTCTATCCCTCCGGAAAATTCTTTTTCTTTTATTCGTATGTATCTTTGATAGTAAGAAAGCATCAAGCTGGTACAAGGCAAAGCGATAATCATACCTACAATTCCCATTAATGCCCCCCAGACGGAGAGGGATAATAAAATGATAGCAGGATTCAATCCTGTGATTTTTCCCATAACTTTCGGTACAATCAGAGCGTCTTGTATAATTTGTACGATGCAGAACACAAGGAAGGCGCAAAATAATATCCACCAGAAATTCTCTCCTGTATCCGCAGCCTTCAGTAAGGCTAATAAGACTGTGGGAATAAAAGCGATAAGCTGAAGGTAGGGAACCATATTGAGAAGCCCGATAAACAATCCGAAACCGATGGCTAACGGGAAATCAATAATAAGAAACCCTATGCTGAACAGAATCCCTACACAAAAAGCGACAAACGCCTGCCCGCGGAAATATTTGTTCATGCCGTCCTGTACATCCGTGACAATATGTACTGTCATTTCACGGTGTCTGGCAGGGATCAGTTTTATCCATCCCCGTGCAATGGCTTCATAATCTAATAGAATGAAGAAAGTGTACAACAGGATGATGAATGAGGTGAATACACTGAATACAATATTGACAGATTGGGTCAGCAATGCCCATACTTGGGGAAGAACATTACGCATGGTATTCGCAAAATTGCTTTCGTTCAGCGCTTCGTGTATTTTCAACATATCTATGTGCTCTTTTATGAAATTGGCCACTGTGCCGGGAATGGCTGCTTGCTTGGATCCTTCGATAAAATAGGCGGTGAGCAATTCTTTCAGTTTGCCGAATTCTTCAATGATTGGTGGTACAAGTCCTACAAATGCTAAAGTGATAATGGACAGCAATACCAGCAAAACAACCAATATGGAGATTACCCGGTTCCTCAGACGCAATTTGTTCTGAAAGAAAATGACCATCGGATAGATAAGATAGGCTATCAGCCATGCTATGAAGAAAGGAAGCAGCACTCCGCTGAGTCGGTTGACCAGATATAGAATGCCGATAATGACCATCGCTGTCAATATTCCGCGGATAAAACTATCGAATGTTATTTTTTTCTGTATCATAAAGTGTGTGTTATTTATTTTCAGTTTCCTCTTTCAAAGCTTCCATATAGCAGGTCCGGCAAAGAGGCTCATAGTCTGCCTTTTCCCCTAATAGGACCCGTTTTTCGCTTTTGGTGATTCGGTGGGTGGCATAGGCCAAGTTCCCACATTTCACACAAATGGCATGAACTTTGGTTACTTCGTCTGCAATAGCCAGCAAGGCAGGTATAGGTCCGAAAGGAACTCTCCTGAAATCCATGTCCAATCCGGCGACAATGACTCTTATCCCGTTGTCAGCCAGCTTGTTGCAGACATCAACCAAACCTTCGTCAAAAAATTGCGCTTCGTCTATACCCACTACATCCTTGTCTGAGGAGAAAAGCAAGATGCTGGCAGAAGAATCAATAGGGGTGGAGGCAATAGAGTTGCTGTCATGTGATACAACTTCTTCTTCCGAATAGCGTGTATCTATGGCCGGTTTGAATATTTCAACCCGTTGACGGGCAAACTTCGCTCTTTTCAAACGGCGGATTAGTTCCTCGGTTTTACCTGAGAACATTGAGCCGCATATTACTTCTATTCTTCCTCTTCTACGTGTTTCCTGGATGTGGTCTTCTGAAAAAACTACCATAATTTAGTTATAACAATTAGATTAATTCTGAGTGCAAATGTACGACTTGTACCCCGAAAAAGGATTATTTTCACTTGGAAATTTATTAATAAAAGATATAATGTTAAACAAAAGTGCAACATCTGTTAAATAATTGGGACAATTAACTTTATGCATTTAAATTCTTTCTACATTTGTTCCAGTATAACAGAATGCAATTGTTTTATGGGAAAACTGTATGTCGTACCTACTCCAGTAGGAAATTTAGAGGATATGACTTTCCGTGCCATCCGTGTGTTGAAAGAGGCTGATTTGATATTGGCGGAAGACACGCGTACTTCGGGTATTCTTTTGAAACATTTTGAAATTAAAAACGCCATGCAGTCTCATCATAAGTTTAATGAGCATAAAACAGTGGAAGGTATTGTGAATCGCATCAAAGCGGGCGAAACTGTTGCTTTAATATCTGATGCCGGAACTCCTGGTATTTCTGATCCCGGATTTTTAATAGTGCGTGAGTGTGTGAAGAGTGGCATTGAGGTGCAATGTTTGCCTGGAGCTACTGCTTTTGTACCTGCGCTGGTGGCGTCGGGATTGCCTGATGAACGTTTCTGCTTTGAAGGATTCCTGCCACAAAAAAAAGGAAGAGTGACCCGTTTGACCTCTTTGCAAGAAGAAAAACGGACGATGATATTTTATGAATCACCCTACCGTTTGGTGAAAACCTTAACTCAATTTGCCGAGTTTTTCGGTGCCGAAAGGCCTGTTTCCGTATGTCGTGAGATTTCAAAAATTCACGAAGAAAGTGTTCGGGGCACATTAACTGAAGTTATAGCGCATTTCACTCAAAACGAGCCGCGAGGTGAAATCGTAATCGTACTCGGTGGGAAAGAGGACTAAAAATGAATAAACTTAAAATGTAAAGCAAATGAAAAAACTAGTATTTTTATCGTTGTTATCTGTGGCTTTATTGACTTCATGCGGTAATGGAGCTCAGAAAGATGCCTTGAAGGCTCAAAATGATTCTTTGATGGTGGAACTGTCAAACAGAAATGCTGAATTGGACGATATCATGGGTGCTTTCAATGAAGTACAGGAAGGTTTTCGTCAGATAAATGAAGCTGAGAATCGTGTAGACTTACAGAGTGGTTCTATTCGTGAGAATAGTGCTGATAAGATAAAAGAAGATATTCGCTTCATCAGTGAAAAATTACAGTCAAACCGTGAGCAGATTGCGAAACTGGAGAAGCAATTGAAGAATAGTCAGTATAATTCCGCTCAGTTGAAGAAAGCTGTAGCCAACCTGACGAAGGAGTTGGAAGCTAAACAGCAGCAGATTGAGACTTTGCAGGCTGAATTGGCTTCAAAAAATATTCGTATCGCTGAGCTGGACGATGCTGTGGCCGGTTTAAGCCAGAATGTAAGTGAACTGACCGCTGAAAATGAGGCGAAGGCTGCAACTGTAGCCAGCCAGGATAAAGCTTTGAATGCTGCCTGGTTTGTTTTTGGTACAAAATCTGAATTGAAGGACCAGAAAATTCTTGAAAAAGGTGATGTCCTGAAAAGTGCGGATTTTAATAAGGATTATTTTACTCAGATTGATATTCGTACTGATAAGGAAATCAAGTTGTATTCTAAACGCGCCGAATTGCTGACTACACATCCGGCTGGTTCATATGAACTGGTGAAAGATGCGAAAGGCCAGCTGACTTTGAAGATTACAAATCCTACTGAATTCTGGAGCGTATCACGCTATCTTGTTATTCAGGTGAAATAAGGAATTTAAATTATTGTTCTGTGAAAGGGTTGTGCCGTGAGTGACGCAACCCTTTTTTAATCTGCTTTATGTTGTATGTATAGAAGTATATTTATTGATTTGGATGATACGGTATGGGCTTTTACTGAAAACGCTCGTGATACATTCCAAGACATGTATGATAAATATCATTTTGATCGTTATTTTCGTTCTTTTTCGCATTTTTATACTTTGTATAGCGGGAAGAATGAGGAGTTGTGGAATGAATATGGTGCTGGTAGGATTACAAAAGATGAGTTGAATGAGCAAAGATTTGCCTATCCGTTGTTGCAGGTAGGCGTTGCAGATAAAGCGTTGGTGAAAGCCTATTCGGATAATTTTTTTGATGATATAGTTTACAAGAAGAAACTGATGCCTCATGCAAGAGAGGCTTTGGAATATTTGGCATCCGCTTATAATCTGTATATTTTGTCCAATGGATTTAGGGAATTGCAAGAGCAGAAGATGCGTTCTGCCGGTGTGGAAGGATATTTTAAGAAAATAGTTTTGTCAGAGGATATAGGAGTACATAAACCGTTTCCGGAGATTTTTTATTTTGCCATGTCGGCTACGCAGTCCGAGCTGCATACTTCTTTAATGATTGGAGATAATTGGAAGAATGACGTTGAAGGTGCGAAAAACGTAGGGATGGGAAATGTTTATTATAATATAAAAGGTGAGAAGAGCTTGCCTTTTCAACCTGGTTTTGATATGAGGGATTGGCGGGAAATCGCTTCTTTCTTATAAAATTGAATGGAAGATGTTGATGGATAAGTCTGTTGGCACAAACAATGTATTTGCATAAGGAATGCCCGATATTTGTTTTAAAGGGATGCTCCTGTGTATGGGGGCATCCCTTGAAAAGCATTTTTTTTCAACTCCCTCCTTTGAAGATCATTGGAGAATCAGCGGAGTTGGGTTTTTATTTAGTAACCCGGATTTTGTTGAGCTTTTAAAGTAGGGTTAGCATTGGTTTCACTGACAGGTATTGGTAAAATCGTTCTAAAATAAGTACGGTCGAATACTTGTGATTCTTTATTTATAGAATAATGCCAACCTTTCTCATCTTCATTGGTATAGCGTGTTACGGTTTCATTATTACGCATGGCGTCAAAGAAACGTTGTCCTTCACCTACTAATTCTTTACGACGTTCCAATAAGACTCTTTCTAGAGTAGCGGTAGACTCTGTAACTAATTGTTTTGTATCATCTGTACGGTTTTTAATAATCTCATTCAGATATTTAGCTGTGGAAGTTTTGTCATTCAACTTAGCTGCGGCTTCTGCTGCATTTAAATACACTTCTGACAAACGAAGAATAGGTAAGTTGTTTAACCGCATATCCCCCAAACTTCCCATTGGGAATTTATTGATAAAGATACGATTGTCTCCATAGGTCTTATACATATCGGTCGGTTTTCCATTGTCATCTGTTTTCAATTGTACCGGCAAGATTACATCCAAACGGACATCACTTGGATCTTGAGCTAACATATCAACAAATGATTTTGTACAAATAGCATCGGCATATCCATCTTCATGATATAAATATGCAATACCTTCACGGTCTGCCCAGTCATCAGAACCGCTATTGACAAGTTCAAAAATCATTTCATTGATATGATTGGCGTTGTTTTTATCCCAAGCATTTGCATATTGAGCCTTTGTCCATAGGCTATAAGGAGAATTTTCGATAATGTTTTTTGCCATATCTAAAGCCTCCTGGTTTTTACCCATGTATATATACACACGTGTAAGCAAAGCTTTGGCAGCCCATTCGTCAATAAACCCTTGATTATCTCCGGCTGATTTAGAAACATTTAAGGCTTTGGAGTCAATGGCCTCGGTTAAATCTTTTACAATTTGGGTATATACTTCTGCCACCGTATTACGTCCGGGAATAGCACTGGCATTCAAAGGATCTATCGGGGTGGTTACAATGGGTACTCCCATTGAAGCTCCATTATCAAAAGAATAAGGCATTCCATATACTTTCACCAAGTCAAAATGTACCAAGGCGCGAACAGATTTTGCCTGTGCATAGATGTTGTTCACATTTGCCTGATTCTTTTCTGCATCTGTTATTTTGTTATTCTCTACGGCTTCTATCAAACGGTTGGCACGACGTAATACATTGTATTGTACATTCCACATGTTGGGAGCATCGTCAATGGTGTATTTCATTTCGTAACAACTGGAAGAGCGCATTCCTTGTGTACGTGCCTGCATGTCATCTCCCCGGACGTCACCATAGTAAAACATACGTGAGGCATAATACTGTGTATAGGTAGAGTTTCCCTGCAGACCATCATACATACCATACAAAGCGGTTTTTGCATCATTGTAATTTGTGATGGCAGAATTACTGGGAATACTATCTGACGGTGTCAGATCCAGCCAATCGTTTACACACGAAGTCAATGCTATGGTTGCCATCGTGAAAACTAGCGATTTATATATTTTTTTCATTTTGTTCTCTTTATTTTTTAGATTATATGTTGAATAAGATTTCCGGATAAGGAATTTCAATATCCTGTTTCTTATTCTGTATAAACTTTATAATTAATAAATTAGAATCCAACTTCTAAGCCAAATGTAATGGTTCTTAAAGCCGGTGTCTCAAATGTACAAAGTCCATCAACGGGTGTTTCCGGATCAACATATAAACCATCTGATTTCCATGTCAACAGATTGTTTGCAGAAACGAAAGCCCTTAATTTGTTGATTCCCCACTTTTGAGATACTTTGGAAGGCATAGTGAAACCTAATGTGATATTTTTGATGCGCAAATGATCTGTTGACATCAACCAACGAGATGATGCGATATTAGTATTTCCATATGCAAACTGAGGTAATTTAGCATGATCGCCCGGTTTTTTCCAAGTGTCTTCTATTTTGTAATAAGCAGGTACATTACCCAAATAATTATATGTACCTCCGTTAGATTGCAGCCAAGTCGCATAGTCATAAGCATGGCCTCCTAATGAGTAGGTCAATGTCATATTGAAATCAATAAACTTCCAGCTTACAAAGTTTGTAAGACCACCCTGTACGGTAGGCTCAACAGATCCTATGATTGTTTTATTTGCCTGTGCGGAGTTAGTAGTTGTTTCTCTGCTTCCATCTTCTCCGTTTATATAATACAATTCTTTACCTGTTGCAGGATCAACACCCGCATATTCATAAGCATAAATAGAATAGTATGGTTCCCCAATACGATGAATGGATACACCGCTAATCATTTCGTTCTGTTCACCATCCAGCTTTGTTAATTTGTTTTTATTGTGGCTGATGTTGAATGTGGTAGTCCATGTCAAATTGTTGTTTTGAATATTCGTTGATTTGATTTCAAACTCAAATCCCCGGTTTCTCATTGAACCTACATTCATCAATGTATTGGCAATACCACTCCCGTCAATAATGCCGGGTACAGCAGATATAGCTTTATCCATTAACAAGTCTTTGGTTTCACGATTGTACCATTCGAATGTTAAAGCCAGACGATTCCACAAAGTTAAGTCCAGACCTATATTTGTAGCATAGTTCTTTTCCCATTTCATATTAGGATTTTCGATACGGTTTTCTGCGGAACCAGCTCCTTTATTATAATTGTATCCAAATCCGAATACACCCAAATAACCATAATAATCAGATGGTTGTGTACCATTTACACCGTAAGAAGCACGTAATTTGGCATCAGTAATTACTTCTTTTATATTTTCCATGAAAGATTCACTGGTAATTCTCCACGAACCGGATACAGACCAAAAATCGCCCCATCTGCTTTCTCTAGACAAACGTGAACTTCCGTCACGACGGAAACTGGCACTGAAATAATATTTATTTTCATAGTCATAGTTCAAACGTCCTAGAAATGATGTCATACGATATCTTTGTACACTGCTGGATGCACGGGTATTACCTGCATTTTCTATTTCCGGCAGATAAGATGGATAGGTGTTTCCGTTAGCATATACATAATCATATTTGTAATCTTCTGTTTCAAAGCCGATTAACGCATCTAAAGTGTGCTTTTCTGCAATTACTTTGTTGTATGTCAATTGGGTTTGAGTATTCAATTTCGCACGGTTTCCCATAACGCGCTGGTAAACTCCGTTAGAAGAGCGTCCGTCATTTGAGCGGGGATCCCACCAAACACGTTCATTGTTTTGATTGAAATCATAACTGATTACCTCTTTTAGGTTTAAGTTGTCCCAAATATTCCATGTTGCAGAAAGAGAACCTAAAAAACGGTTTATTGTACTTCTGTTATAATTATAGGCTTCTGTTTGTACAGGATTGGCACCATTCAATGCCGGGAAGTTTGTGCTGAAAGAACCATCTTCATTATACGGATATGTAGAAGGAGAGGCAGTCATTGCATAGCACATGATGGGGCTGGCAAAACTGGTCCCTTCGTTGTTTACGTTTTGGGTGGAGTTGGTAAACATGGTGTTTGCCTCCAATGTCAAACGATTGGCTTGATGAGTTACATTGGCACGTCCGGTAAAGCGTTCATAGCCGGAAACGTTTGTGATACCTTCTTGTTTAGTATAAGCAAAGGAAGTGTAAAAACGTGTCTTTTCGCTTCCTCCTTGTGCGCTTACTTCATAATTTTGGTGACTTCCGTTGCGGAATAAGACATCTTTCCAGTCTGTATAACCCGACCATGGTCTTGCGGCGAAGTCTTCAATATTCTTATCTGCGAAAGCTTTTGCGGCTGCTTCGTCATTACCAGTGTTTAATGAATAGTTTGCAAGTCCCAGATGTAGTATTTCACGTCTGTCTTCTCCATTTAAGATTGGACGGTAGTCAATGGCCATGTTGGAAAGTCCCCAATCTGCTCTTAAATTGATTTTTGTCTTGCCGGAAGCTCCTTTTTTAGTTGTGATAACAATTACACCGTTGGCAGCACGAGAACCGTAAAGTGATGCAGCGGCGGCATCTTTTATCACGGTCATAGATTCGATATCGTTGCTGTTTAATGTAGCCATAAGGCTGTTACCTGAATCAGCATATGAGAATTCACTAACATCGCCGTTCAGCATAGGAACCCCGTCAATAACGTACAATGGCTCATTGCTGGCATTGATAGAACCCATACCACGGATACGTACAGAAGCAACAGCTCCGGGTTGTCCTGAAGTTGATGTAATTTGTACACCAGATACAGAACCTGCTAAACGATCCTGAACACTAACTGTCGGGATGTCTTGTAATTTCTCTGTTGATACATTAGAGGCTGATCCTGTAAATGATGATTTTTTGAAATTACCATATCCTGTTACTACCACTTCTTCAAGCACTTCGGCATCCGACTTCAAAGTGATATTAACAGTCTGTTTTATAGCTACTTCTTGTGTAGCCATTCCGATAAAGGAAACTACCAAAGTCTTTGCGGAACTAAAATATACAAAAAAACATCTAGTAATCAAATATTTAGCATTCTGCTCTCTTGTAGATATACAATATTACATCTATTATAACAAACTATAAATCAACTATATATTATAACATAAAAAAAATAATTTGATTTTATGTCTACTTTTATTCTACCTTAAACATAAAAAAGATGCCTAGTAATCTAAGCATCTTTTTTATTATAGACCTATTATTAGCTATTCGTTTTTATCAGTAATCTCACTATTGGCATTTAACTCCTTATCGGGGATTTGATAAATGAATAATTTACTACCTGCAGGGACTTCCTTTGGAGCAATCGCACTATGATTAATTGCATGTGTTCTATCCAAACTTTCATTACGACGTTTCATGTCAAATAAACGACGACCTTCACCCCACATTTCAATACGCTTTTGAAGTTCAATTTCTTGTAAAAGTGCATCACTTGTTGCGGATGTTTCATATTTTGGATTACGAGTTTTCATAATTGTAGTCAGCATTGTTTTGGCTTCACTTTCTTTTCCTGCCCTATATAATGCTTCTGCAGCTACAAAATACATTTCACCAGTACGCAAATAAATATAGTCAGAGCAAAAAGTATCACCTGTAGGAGTAAAACCAGGCGCGGTAGAACCTATATCAATAAATTTGCGCTGCACATATTGTCTTACTTTATAATGAGTATTTGTTTCTCCCAAATCAACTCCAAACCATTTTTTACGAATGTCATCATCTGAAATTTTTTCATACAAATCACTGGAAATCATTTTGTAATTTCCTAAATTACCACCGTATCCCGGGCCGTAAGGATCAACTTGACTCATGAATGAAGCGTAGAATGTATTTGTTTCACCATTAATATCAGCCCCCCATAACACTTCGCTCAAAGAAAGGTCATTAAAGCCGGAAAGTAATTCTTTTTCACTCATCAGTGAGCCACCTTCAATAGCCAATTTTGCGTATTTAGCAACTTCATTCCATTGATCGGGATAATCATTAACAAATGAAAGAATGTTTGCATAAATAGCAGCTGCTGCATATTCATTTAATTCATCTTTCTTGGCTATTCCTTTTCCTTTCAAATAATTATATCCTTTATCTATATCACTTAATATCTGTTCATAGACCTCACTTACAGGAACACGATTCAATTTGGTTTCAGATTCAGTATAAATAGGAATACCTAATTTATCTTTATTCCATTCATAAGGTTGCTGGTACATGTTTATTAACCAAAAATAGCAGTAAGCACGTATGGTGTAACTTTGTCCCAACATCTTCTCAACACTCTCATCACCGCTATCTGCTTGTTCTTTCAGACCGCTGATTACTTCATTTGCACCACTGATTACAGCATATAATTCTTGCCAATAAGTGGTCGTACGACGATAACTTGAAGCACGGTTGTCAAGCAGATAATCATATACGAAGAAGTGTGAGGTCATATATGCCATATCATCTCCCATCAAATCTGTAGCCAATTCAAATGCCTTTAATCCGAAATCATCATGACTTTGCTGTGCTTCCGGAGAAAACATATTTTTGTAATATCCTGTAATATATGCTTGAATAGCTGTAGGATCTTTATCAAGCAAATCTTTAATTTGGTCTTCTGATGCATTTTCTGAAGGTTCCTTGTCCAAAAAGTCATCGCTACAAGATCCCATCATAAACGCTGCAGCCAATATTGCTAAATATTTTGTATATTTCATAATTCTATTCTTTTAAAAGTTCAAATTAATGCCGAATGATAAAGTACGAATCGCAGAATAATTAGCAGCCGAATATCCATAAGCATATTGGCGTGGGTCCATACCTTTACGTTTAGAGAATAAAGCTACATTGTCGGCAGATACGTAAATACGTGCACTGCTTGCTGATATTGCTTTCATCCATTCTTTTGGAAAAGTATATCCTAATGAAATGTTACGGATGTTAAAGAATGATGCATTTATCAAGAAACGTGAAGATTGGCTATTACTATTTTGTGCACCATCCATTATAGGCACATTTGTATTTTTATTTTCCGGAGTCCAAGCATTCAAGATATCCTTGTGCCAGTTACTGCCAATATTGCTTCCCGCATGCATGAAAGAAGAATACATGCTGTCATATATCTTTCCACCAATTTGAAAGTTTGTAGCTATAGAAAGATCGATTCCTTTGTATGCAAAATCAGTTGAAAAACCTCCTTGGAAATCGGGCAAAGTAGAACCTAATTCATATTTGCTTGCCTGAGTATAGTCTTCGGTTACGGTCCTTCCAGTCACTTTGCCATTAGCATCTTTCTCATCCATATACCATTGTGCTGCTCCTGTTTCTGGATTAACACCTGCGTATTCATAGGTATAAAGATCATAAATAGACCCTCCTTCCATTAAGCGGAACAAAGAAGCAGTACCATGAATAATTCCATTCTCTCTTTTGTCTTCTGGAAGATTCAAAATCTTATTGCTATAATGTGTACCGTTAAAAGATAAATTCCATATAAAATCTTTTGTTTGAATTGGGGTGGCAGAAATAGTAAATTCAATCCCCTTATTCTGCATATCCAACAGGTTCATTGGAACGTAAGAAATTCCAGAAGAAATAGGATAAGGCATATTGTACAACATATCCGAAGTCTTCTTCAAGAAATATTCAGTTTCTAGTTTCAAACGGTTATTAAGAAAAGCAGCTTCCAAACCGATATTTAAATTTTTGCTTTTTTCCCAAGTCAAATCTTTATTTCCACGATAAGTTTCGACTACAGAGAAATCTCCGTTATTATTGGTTACAGAATATTGCTTCAGATATGGTTGATAGACTACATAACCATTTATATCAAGAATTCCATCATTACCTTGTGTTCCATAACTTGCTTTTAGTTTAAGATTAGACAACCATTCCACATCTTTCAAAAACTCTTCCTGTGTTAATCTCCAAGAACCTCCGACAGACCAAAAAGTACCACGGCGGTGATCAGGATGGAATTTGGAAGATTCATCTGAACGAATACTTGCAGATAGATAATATTTGTTATCAAAATCATAGTTTACACGACCAAAGAAACTTTCCATACTATGTTCTTGTGTATATGAATTCATATCACTCATAGTTATGGCATTGTTGAACTCAGGATTTCCAATAGTATAAAAATTGTATTTATGAGTATACTGATATTTCAGTGTATATGAATAAGATTCGTGACCAGCCATTATGTCAATATTATGATGACCAAATGCTTTACTATAGGTTAAAAGTTGATTTGCTGTAAACGATTCAATACGTTGATTATATTTATAAGTACGACCATTCACATTAGCAGCATCCCCATATAACTGATTCATGTGATCTGTACGGATTTGATTCATTAAATCATAACCAATGTTAGCAGTCGCTTTTAAACCATCAATAATATTAATGTTAATAGTACCACGGCCATTAAAATTGTCATTCAAAGTCTGATGCACATCCAACCCAGAATTAGCTGCAACATTTTGATTACTGAAACCGCCCATACGTGTACTGTATGTACCATCACCAAAATCATAAACAGTGTTGCCTTCTTCGTCATATATGCGATTTCCGTTTTCGTCATACGCATATACAGGATAAATAGGAGCGATTTGCTGAGTGAACATAAAAGCATTAGAGTAATTAGACAAACTAGCATTTTGTGACTGGCCTGCATTTTTTTCCGCTCTTGCGTAAGCCAAATTACCATTGATATCAATAAACTTATTTACAGTATGATTAATATTGGCACGTGCTGAAATACGTTCAAAGTCAGTATGTCTTAAGATTCCTTCATCTTTCAAATATCCCAATGATAAAAAATGAGTTGTCTTAGCGTTACCACCTTGCAGACTCAAATTATATTCCTGACGCATACCATTATGTAATGCGGCATCAGCCCAATCGTCATTATGGCGTAGAGCCGCAGAACTAACTACGCCATCTGCTGAAACCATGGCATTATTAGCTACACCGATGAATGGATTGTATCCAATGCTACCTATTAATTCTTCGGAAGCTTCTGCACCTGTAGATTGATTTTTTAAAGTATTCCAGGCTGTTAGTACGTATTCTCTTTGATCTTTCATGATATCATATTCTGGAACACCACGAGTATTTACTCCCCAGCGTGCATCAAGAGTAACTTTGGATTTATCTACCATACCTTTTTTAGTAGTAATCATCACAACACCATTTGCTGCACGTGAGCCATAAAGGGCTGCAGATGCAGCATCTTTTAATATAGACATACTTTCAATATCGGCAGGATTTAATGCATTAACCGACTCTTCGTCATAAGGCATACCATCAACTACGTATAAAGGAGCCGATGATGCGCTAAAAGAGCCAATACCACGGATTCTTATTTTAGCATTTTCTCCAGGCTGCCCACTGGTATTGATTACTTGTACACCTGCTGCTGCACCTTCCAAGGCTTTAGATACTGAAGAAACCTGCATTTTTGCTATTTTTTCTCCACTAACAGCAGTCGCTGATCCTGTAAAAGATGACTTTTTCGCAGTACCATAAGCAACAACCACTACATCGTCAAGCATCTCTGTATCAGATTTTAAAATGATGCTAACATTCTGTTTGATAGAAACCTCTTGACTAGCCATCCCGATAAAGGAAACTACCAAAGTCTTTGCGGAACTAATTTTTTTTATAAAGCATTAATAATTAGAATATTATATAACCGATAATGAATGAATAATTGATAGGATAACGATTATAGACCTATTTTTTTCATATAAATTTCTACCCATTTCCTACTCAAATTATATTTCTATAGATAAAGGATATAATGTATAAAACACATTTCAGGACATTCATAAAAAGTGAAATATCATTTTAAATAGAAATATTGCGGACAAAATATATCCCCTTGATAATTATTTGACGATATATAAATATATTAGTATAAGTTTTGTTTACTAAAACAAAACAAGAATCGTTACTGTCTTTTGAAACAAGAAAATATTTTACTATCAAATATAAAATTCTGATAAATTATATGTAAAAAATAAACTGTTCCAAACTGGAATCAATTCTAGAATTCTAAAAGTTAAACAATACCTTTGTCCTATATATTGATAGTTTATCGTATAAGTCGCACAGTATTGGAGAATTTGTATGTTTAGACCATAACGAGGGTATTGCACTCTCCAATAAGATAAAATGTGAGAGGCACAAAAATACGAGCAGATCGAAGAAAAAACGTAAACAGAACTTAAAAAACTTCAAGTGGAAATTTCTCGTTTGAGTGCGTAAAATGTATTACTAAAAACGCCCTTGATAAATTGATTATATCTGTCAAGGGTGATGATATCAACATAATAGATACCGAAAGTGTCTGGCTGAGCAAGCATCATACAGAGTAGGCCACGCAAAGGGAATTGCTTTGACAATATTATGGCTGAAAATCTTTTTAGTAATATGAGATCAGAATCCTTATATACCGAAAAGTTCGAATCTGCCGAAGTTTCTACAAAAGATGAATATATTGTTTACTATAAAAGAATCAAATCACGGTTAAAAGGAAAGAGTCCGGTGGAATACCGAACTCTTTCAAGATAGCTGAACATTTTTTCGTTAAATTTTTAGGGTTCACTTCAAAATATATCATCTTCTTTTTGAAAATAGACTAAGAATTAAGGCACTTATTTGCCACCATTAATCCAGGTTTTTTCTGTATAGATATAAGTTCCATCACCATAAGCCGCTTTTATATGCGGATTGCTTAACACACTACTATTGCCATATGGTAAACGTTCGGGATAACGATTAATACCACTCTGAGTATTGAATGGATTAGTTAATGTAATATAACTTTCACCCATAGCCTTACAACGACGGATATCATTATATGCTTCTATTTGTTCGTCATAACTTTGAGCTAAATATTTTTGTTCAAATAAAATCTGAAGAGTCGGTGTTCCTAATGTTGCAACAAAAGCTGTGACATCCGTATCATCTTTAAACAAAGTCATAATTTCACTGACAGCTGTTTTTACAGCCGTTTGAAAAGCATCGGTAGCGTCTTTGTTTTGGCGCAGTTGAGCTTCAGCTAAAATAAAATACAATTCAGCTTTACTGAAAAGATGAAGTGGTTGTGAACCGTCATCGTACCATTGTGGAAAAACCAAGGAACCATCAGCTACTTTTGCGGCATTTTCATCTCCTGGTGCATACGATTTTCCAGTACCATAAGTATAATAATCCAAACGAGGATCATTGGTAGCTTTCATCAAGTCTGTTACTGTTTTGGACGAAGCAACATAACTACGACTCCAAATATAAGCACTCCATGGATTATCACAAGTCACTCCATTGAATTCTGTAATTGCGACCCCCTCAAAACCTAATTCTATAGCTTTTGTAGCAGCTGCCTCAACTTGAGACCAAACATTATTCTCCACAACGGACTTGTGCAAGATATAACGAGCTTTCAATGCATATGCAAAAGCTTCCCACTTTTTGACCTTTCCACCTAATAAGAGATCTTGATCTTTGGCCGAACCCAAGTCTGCTCCTTTTTCTAAATTAATAATAGCATCATCTAAAGTAGCGAGAATACCCTCATACACATCCTTTTGTTTATCTAGTTTTGGTTGTAAATTTGCCTGCCCTTGTACAGCCTCACTGTAAGGAATATCTCCATGCATATCTGTCAATATTCCAAAATTTAGAGCCTCCAAGACCTGAGCAATACCCAGTATATCGTATTGTCCTACATTTCCTGGTATTTCATTCTTTACTTTATTCTGCATTTGGCGAATATTCATCAGATTACCATAAGTAGAATTCCATACATTGTTGAAAGTGGTGGAAGCCGCCCATTCGCTTGAATTACGTAGTTCTGCTTTCATTAATTGGTTATTACCTACACCTATTTCCTGTTCGTTAAGTGAGGAAAGATAGAAGGCCAAATCACCTGAAACAGTACTGAAGCCTGTTGACATAATCGCTTCACTTAACTGAAGATAAGCTGGAACCACATCTGGTGAAGGGTGTTGATTATCCTTATTGATATCGTCAAGTGTATCCTCTGAACATGCTGTAAATCCCAAAAGGGCAACTGACATTGCCATTAATATATACTTTTTCATATTTAAAATCTTATTTGCTTTATTATTTTAGAATTTAATCGTAAGTCCACCACCAAAGCTAGATGTATTAGGAACGGAGAAGCGCTCAAAGTAACCACTCATGTTGTTGTTACCCTGAGAAGACTCTGGATCAAAGTTCGGTAAATTAGCCCATATCAATATGTTGCGTGCAAATCCATAAACAGAAATATCAAATATGCCAATCTTTGGCAACTGATAGGTCAGAGTCAAATCACGTAGTTTGATAAAGCTGGTGTCATAGATACCCGACTCTGTTACATTATAATATGCCATGTAATAATCTTGTTTATTCACTTCAATAGTATTTTTCTGACCGGTAGTTTCGTCAATACCTTCAACAACCATCTTTCCTTCATGGTAAGGCAAAGACTCTTTTGTGGCACCAAAATAATTCATGGTCATATTGGTTCCATGATACATTTTACCTCCATTTTGCCAACTCCAGGTGGTAGATAACGAAAGACGCTTATAACGTCCCCCTAAAGTCATACCGGTTGTAAAGTCCGGTGAACAATTGCCTAAATCATGACTGTCACCAGTTGCCTGAGGCAAACCGTTTAACAACAACATATTGCCAGCATCATCACGTTTGAATGCATTACCGTAAATATTAGGATAAGTACATCCGGCTTGTGCACGAACTTGAGGCTCCACAAAACCGCCTAACATGATAGATTCTACACCGGGAGCCAACTCGATAACCTCATTATTGATCTTGGTGAAATTAATACCCAAATTCAAATCATAATCTTTAGTTTCCAAAATGGCTGCATTTATAGAAAATTCATGAGAAGTAGTACGCATCTTGCCAGCATTGGTCAACATATATTGATATCCAGTTGCTCCATCAGTTGGCACAGAGAATATTTGATCTTTTACATTCTGCAAGCTATATGTATATTCTACTTTCAAGCGGCTATTAAAGAAATACAAATCAGTACCAATTTCGTAGTTTGTAGTATTTTGCGGTTTAAGTCCTTTATCATATACAGAATAATAAGGAACATAGCTTGAAATCCCACTCGGCAACGGATAAGTGACTGGAATATAGGAATAGAAGCCACCTCCATAGCTTGGAGTATAATAATAGTTTTCATAGTAAGTTCCTGCCTGTCCTACTTGTGCGAAAGATGCACGCAATTTACCATAGGTTAATATATTATTACCTTCTAGCCCCGGAAGCTTAGTGAACTCCCATCCTAATGATACTGAAGGATAGAAAAAGCTACGACTACCACGAGGCATAGTAGAAACATAATCATTACGTCCAGTTACAGTTAAATACAGCTGATCTCTCCATGACAATGATGCACTTCCAAAAAAACCTACAGTGCGTTCTTTACGGGAATATTCACTACCTGAATAAGAAGTGGCATTACCAATAGTAGGGAGTCCATAAAAGTTAAAGTTAGTACCTGTATATGACCACCTACGTATATTCTCATCATTAAATTCGTTACCAAGAACAACATTCAGTCCCCATTCTTGTTCATCGCCGAACTTGCCATCGAAGTTGATGGTGAACAAGTTGTTGAATACGTTATGTTGTGAACCATAATTGTCTATCTGTCCTTTTTTATTGGCAGCAGAACCTACTTCAGCAATATCACAATAATCAGAAGTCCAAATATCCAAACCTGCTTGTTCACGGAACTTCAATGAAAATTCGTCACCCCAGCCCAAATCTGGTTGGAACTCTACATAAGCATTACCAAACACGCGGTTCGTATGTTGTCTATATTCATCATTGTCTGCCCACCAATACGGATTGTTGAATGAAGTAGAACGAAACAAGATTTGATTAGTTGGATCATTGGGCACATGAGTAGGAATACCTTTCAAATCATACTCCGCAGGTGCGGAATACACTACGTTCATGATTCCTGAGTTTGCTCCCGGAGCAGAAGTGATTTTACTGGAAGAATAGTTTGCAGAGAATCCAGTATTCCATTCTTTGTTAATTTTCCAGTCTACTAACCCACGGGCTCCCCAACGGTCCATGCCGGTAGAAGGAATAATACCATTTTGATGTGAATTGTTTACGCCAAATGAATAACTAAGATTATTTATTGTCTGTGACAAGTTTATATTAGCGTTTTCTGTAAAGCCTGTACCTAGAAAATCGTTCACATTGTCATAAATTTCAGGAGTAGTCCAACCACTTAATCCAGCTTGTGCGCGTTTAGGATTATAATATTGCCCATTGTGTATCCCTTCACTTTGAGTATATTTGTTGTCTGTATTGCCACCATAAGTAGCATCATTAGCCAAATTACTAATTTTGGGTCCCCAAGTCATGGATGATCCTGGATCATAAGCATTGACTCCATTACCTTGTGCATATTCTGTCTGATGCTCAAATTTACGCGATACCCGTTGTGCACTTAGGTTGGTGGAAATTGTCACTGATGGACGATTCATGTTACCTTTGGGGCCACGTTTAGTGGTAATAATAATTACGCCGTTAGAAGCACGAATACCATAGAGTGCAGAAGCAGCCTGTCCTTTTAAGATATTAATTGTTTCAATATCTTCTGGATTAATATCAATACTACGGTCAGCATAGTTGGCACCTGAAACAGAATTACCAGTGTCAAAGTCGGCAGTTGTATTAATAGGCATACCATCCACTACATATAATGGCTGATTATTTCCATCAAAAGAACGTGCACCACGAATAATAATTTGTGAAGAAGCTCCTGGAGCCCCAGACGACTGACGAATGTCCACGCCTGTTAACTTACCTTGAATTGCACTAGCTAATGAAGTTGTACCACTTTTATTTAATTGGTCTGATTTTAGATCTTGAGCTGCATATCCAAGTGCTTTACGATCACGCTTGATACCCATAGCCGTTACCACGACTTCGTCAAGTTGTTCTGAATCTGAACTTAAAACGACTTTCATTATCGATTTCATTGGTAGTTCTTGACTCTTCATTCCGATAAAGGAAACTACCAAAGTCTTTGCGGAACTTGGAACATTTGATAATGTAAATTTACCATCCATGTCAGTAACTGTACCTACAGTAGTACCTTTTACTAAAATAGAGGCGCCAACTACGGGTAATCCGTCCTCCTCCGAAATAACAGTACCTGTTACCTTCGTGATCTGAGCGGTTACCAAACCTATACCTACAAAAAGGCAGGTCAATAACAGCATTAATTTTCTTTTCATAAAATTCTCTCTTAAAGTTTAACTTTACATTAATATAAATTCATTCACTCTAACAAATGACAAAGGTATGAATAAAATTGTAATATCAAACAAATTATTGTAAAAAACATACTAAACTGCTATATTTTTATGCTTTTAGGCATTTAAAACTCACAAAAGACGAAAATAAACCTCATATTTATTCTTTTTTTTAAGTCATTAAAAAGAGAAACTTTCAATTTATAAGTGATCAGGTAAACATACATTAACCTATAAATGTTAACGAATCGTCTAATAAATATAAAGATGAGAACAAAATAGTAGGATAATGCTTTTCTACTTTTCTTTATTGCGTCTTATTATAGAATTTCAATTAAAGAATTAAATTATGAGGAAAATCAGTTATCGTTTCGTTTACAATCGAAAAAAAAGTTTAAATGACAGAGGGACCGCTTTGGTCCAAGTTGAAGCCTACTTGAATAAAAAGAAAGTGTATTTTTCCACACATGTTTATTTACGGCCAGAACAATGGGATGTAAAAAGGAAAATCATCAAAGATCATCCTAACCAAGATGCGCTGAATGGCATGCTTAATGAATTTATTATTGAATTAGAGAAAAAAGAATTAAATTTGTGGAGGCAAGGAAAGACAATAACCTTAAGCCTCATAAAAGAAGAGTTCAAATCGAATACAGATGCTTCATTCTTAGGGTTTGCGCGTAAAGAAATAATGTCTTCTCAGCTAAAAGATAGCACTAAGCGCAACCATTTAACAACAATATCCCTTTTACAATCGTTCAAACCGACAATTGAGTTTGAAGACTTAACCTATAATTTCGTTACGGATTTTGAAAAATTTCTTTATGAATCTGGATATCAAACAAATACAGTAGCCAAGCATATGAAGCATTTGAAATCTTTTGTTAATGCTGCAATTAATAAAGGATACATTGATCCCAATAACTATGCCTTCAGAAGATATAAAATTAAAATGAAGGAAGGAAAACATGTTTTTTTATTACCGGAAGAAATGAAAAAATTGGAAGAAGTGTCTTTGACAGGAAGAAATAGTTGTCTGGAACATACTCTTGATGCATTTTTATTTTGCTGCTATACGGGATTGCGGTATTCTGATTTTGTGAATTTGAATGAGAAAAATATCGTAAAAATGGATGGAAAATTATGGCTAATCTTTGACTCTGTCAAAACAGGTACAGAAGTGAAATTGCCTTTAAACTTGCTGTTTGAAGGTAAGGCTTTAACTTTATTACAAAAATACCAGGGAAAATGGAGTTCGTTTTTTTAAATTAAAAATAACTCAAGTGTAAATAAAGAGCTGATACGAATTGGCAAATTGGCAAAAATAAGCAAACACTTTTCATTCCATTCTGCAAGGCATACTAATGCTACTTTATTGATATATAAAGGTGCTAATATAACAACCGTGCAAAAATTATTAGGACATAAAAACCTTGCTACAACACAAATTTATGGAGAAGTTATGGGAAGTACAATTATACGAGACTTGAAAAAATGTCAAAAAAGATAATTAACTCTATTGTCTATACATTATCTCTTATAAAGATGAAGAAGAATCATTTTCAAAAGTGAATATAGCCTTATCTTCTTAATAAAGTTTATCGTTTTGTGAACATGATAATTTTTTGTTGTGATTGCAATACGATAAACTAAAAGAAATAAAATGTGACAATATTTCCATCTCAGCCTAACCGGGTAGAAAATAGGTATCAAGGTTATTGAATTTCTGCAAAATTCATATATGTATATCATATAATATGCGCATATAAAATTCTATATCAGAAAATGATAATAATAGTTTGCTAATTTACTTCATGACCTACTATCTTCTTTTGTAATCTAAAGTGCAAACAATCTTTGGAAGTTTTGAAATATTTAAAAAGTTGATAAATATCAATCTTAGTACTTCAGGTATTTTATGAACAGAGTAACAACGAACAGGAATGTTGCAAGTCAATTCTTTTTTCAGTAGAAGAAAGGTAGAAAATTATTATTATCATACTCTTTAAACGGCTTAAATCAAGGAAAACGAATAAGAGATTCAGTAATACATGTACTGGTTATCAATTATTTACATAAATAATTAGTTCCGCAAAGACTTTGGTAGTTTCCTTTATCGGAATGGCTACACAAGAAGTGAATATTAAAGCGAATTTGAATATTGTATTAAAGTCTGATACAGAACAGCTTGAGGAAGTAATGGTTGTGGCGTACGGTACTGCCAAAAAGTCTTCGTTTACGGGATCTGCTGCTGTTGTTAAAAATGACAAAATAGAAAAAATGCAAACGTCTGATGTGACCAAAGCATTAGCGGGTGCAGTGTCGGGAGTCCAAATTACCACAGCTTCAGGTGCCCCTGGTTCTGGTACAAGTATTCGTGTACGTGGCCTTGGTTCTATTAACGCTTCCAGTGAACCTCTTATTGTTGTGGACGGTTCTCCTTTTGATGGAGATTTGAGTATGATTAATAGTCAAGATGTTGAATCTATGACTGTTTTAAAAGATGCTGCAGCCAATGCATTATATGGTGCACGTGGTGCTAATGGTGTTGTCTTGATTACTACTAAAAGAGGTAAAATAGGTAAAGCTACTATAACTGTTGATGCTAAATGGGGATCTAATAGTCGTGGTGTACCTGAGTATGATGTAATGAGAGATCCTGCTACTTATTATACTACATATTGGCGAGAGTTGAAAGGAATGTATGAGGCTAATGGCGAGGCTAATCCCGGACAATTAGCTTCGAACGCTTTGATTACCGACAGTGGTAGTGGCTTGAGTTACAATGTTACGACTGTAGGTAATAACGAAGTGGTATTACCGGATGGAACATTTAATCCTAATGCTAGAATTAAATATGCGGATAATTGGGAAAAGGAAATGTTTCACAGCGGTTTACGACAAGAATATAACGTAAACATGAACGGGGCTAATGAAAAGACTAGTTATTATTTGTCATTTGGTTATTTGGATGATGAAGGTTATATTGTAAAATCCGGTTTTACACGTTACTCTGCCCGTTTGCGTTTGGAACACCAGTTTAACAAGAATATTAAGATGGGTGGTAATTTTGCTTATGTCAATACTTCTACTGTAGCCACTTCAGCTACAGAAGAACAAGACCAAACTGCTGGCACCAATATGTTCTACGTATCACGTACCATGGCTCCCATTTATCCTATCTACAAACGTGATGAAAATGGTAATTTTATGTATGATAGTCATGGTCGCATAGTGTATGATTATGGAGATACTCCGGGTATGCAGCGTCCTGTATCAGGAAATTCAAACGCATTAGGTAGTCAGAGTTTGGATGATCGTAAAAATGGAAAAGATTATTTCAGCGGAAACATGTTTGCCGAAATTTCCTTTTTGAAAGATTTTAAATTTACTTTCCGTGCCGGAATAGAAAACGATAATACTCGTCAAATGGTATTCCAAAATGGTGAATACGGACAGTTTACTGCACAAAACGGTATTGCAACTCATTATAGCACTCGCAATATGACTATTAATTTGCAGGAATTGCTTACATGGGAACGTACTTTTGGAGAGCATTCGGTAAATGTACTGCTTGGACATGAAACTTATCAGAATAAGTATGATTATTTATACGGATCAAAAAATAACTTTGCTTTGTGGGGGTCAACTTCATTGAATCATGCAGTGAGTAATCCGCAAGCTGGTTCTTATGTGACAGAATATACTACTGAAGGTTTCTTGGGACGTGTGGAATATAATTATAAGGATAGATATTACTTCTCGGGAAGTTATCGTCGTGATGCTTCTTCAGTATTTCATCCAGATTATCGTTGGGGGAATTTTTGGTCTGTAGGTGCTAGTTGGAGACTGAAAGAGGAAAATTTTTTGAAGGACGTTGAATGGTTAGATAACTTAAAGTTTAAAGTTAGCTATGGTTCGCAAGGTAATGACTACTTGTTGTTGAATGGGGTGCGTAACCGTTATGCTTATATGGATCAATTCAGTGTGAGCAACAATAACGGACAACCCGCAATTACTCAAACATATAAGGGTAATGATAAATTAAAGTGGGAAACTAACTATAATTTTAATACAGGTATTGAATTTAGCGTATTAAACGGACGTTTGAGTGGAGGCTTTGAATTTTTCTCCCGCTATGCAAAAGATTTGTTGTTTAACCGTCCTTTAGCAGCTAGTACCGGTTCTAATTCTTATCCGGATAATATTGGTGATATGCGCAATACCGGATTTGAAGTAGAATTAAGTGGGGACATTATTCGCACAAGTAAGATTAATTGGAATATTTCTGTTAATGCAACTACCTATAAAAACAAAATTTTGACTTTACCGGAAGAAAAAAGAGAGTCCGGTATTTGGAATGGTATTTTCAAAATGGTTGAAGGAGGTTCGTACTACGACTATTATATAAAAGAATGGGCTGGTGTAGATCCGGAAGACGGAAAGGCTATGTGGTATAAAGATGTTACTGATAAGAATGGAAATACGACTAAAGAAACAACTAAGACATATAGCGAGGCGACGGATTATAAAGCAGGTTGTGCCTTGCCTGATTTGTATGGTGGTATTAGTACTTCATTAAATGCTTATGGATTCGATTTTAGTATTGCACTTACTTATCAATTAGGAGGACAAGGCTATGATTATACCTATGCAACTTTGATGAATAGCGCTCAGGGTGCAGGAACAAATTATCATAATGATATTTTAAATGCTTGGACACCGGAAAATAAATATACTGATGTGCCCAAATTAAATGCAAAAGAAAGTAATAACAATTCTACTTCTACCCGTTTCTTGACTTCAACTTCGTATTTAAGTTTGCAAAATATTTCTGTAGGTTATACATTGCCGAAGAATTGGATTGCAAAATTGGGTTGCGAGAGCTTAAGAGTATATTTTGTGGCAGACAATGTAGCACTACTTTCTGCTCGTAAAGGTTATGACCCTCGTACAAATTGGAATGGCGAATCAAATTATAATTATTCGGCATTGCGTAGTATTTCTGGTGGTATAACAATGAAATTTTAATTGATAAAACAAGAAAGCATGAAAAAAATTTTAAAATATACGGCTTTTGCAGCCATGGTAGGATTGTTTAGCAGTTGTTCTGATAGTTTTTTTGAGGCTGAATCTGGTGATATCATTACTAGTGATCAGATGGATGAAGTTGATCCGGTGGCAGGTTTGAACGGTATGTATGCCTATTTGTATAAATTTGATACAATGGGATATGGTGATGAAGCTCAACATTACGATTATGGTTATCATCATATTTTGTTATGTTCGGATTTGTGGGGGCAGGACATGATTCAGTATAGTTCTAAATATGGATGGTATTATACTGATTATCAATTTAATCAGAATTCTAGAGCATACCAATATATTTCTACGTTCTATTTTTGGAACTATTTGTATAAATTAATAAAATCGGCTAATGACGTATTGAAAACAACTACAGATGATTCTAAAAAAGAAGATCGTGGACAGGCTTTAGGTATGCGTGCTTTTGCTTATTTGACTTTGGTACAGATGTATCAGCATACTTATGCAGGTCATGAAAATGCTCCTGCGGTACCTATTGTCCTAGAAACTACCGAGCCAGATGTATTGAGCAATAATCCTCGTGCAAGTGTAAAGGAGGTTTATGATTTGATTGAAAAAGATTTAGTGCAGGCACACAGTGATTTATCTTCATACCAACGTTTGAACAGCACTTATATCGACCAAACTGTGATTTCTGGTTTATTGGCACGTATGTATCTGTTAAAAGAAGATTGGACTAATGCTGCCAAATATGCTAAAGAGGCTCGTGCTTCTTATGGAGCACCTGCCGATAAGGCTGAATTGATAGATGAGGGTTATATCGATATGAACAAACATCATACTTGGATGTTTACCTCACATATTACAACGGATGCGGAGATTGTTCAGACAGGTATTGTTAACTTTATCTCCCACATCAGTTCTACCGCTTATGGTTATGTCACGGCTGGAGGAATGTTCAAGAATATTAGTTCTGAATTATACAGTAAAATAGCTGACAATGATATTCGTAAAGGATGGTTTGCGGATAAGGACTTTACTTATGAAGGAGGACCGATGGGAAGTGTAGCTTTACCTAAATATGCTAATTTGAAGTATATGTGGTATGATTTGGAAGGTAATAATTGCAACGATCTGTGTTATATGCGTGCTGAAGAGATGTGGTTGATTGAAGCAGAAGCTTTGGCTATGGGAGGTAATATTGCCGGTGGTAAATCATTATTAGAAGAATTTGTGAAAACCCGTCAACCGGATTATGTATGTGATGCAACAGATGCAAAAGGAATACAAGATGCCTGTTGGTTACAGCGTCGTATCGAATTTTGGGGTGAAGGCATTGCATGGTTCGATTTGAAACGCTTAAAGAAGCCTATTATTCGTAAATATGAAGGAACCAATCACAATTTGGATGCACAATACGATTTTCCGGCTGAAGATGATATCTTTAGAATTTTGATTCCAAGAAAAGAAATTCAAGATAATAATGGTATTGGCGAAGAGGATAATAATCCAATGCCTAATATTTAATAATTCTCATATTAACTTTTCTATAAAAGGGATGTTCTTAATTGTAGGAACGTCCCTTTATAATTATAGCTACAATTATATTTCACTATAAAGTTTAAAGAAATACCTTTGATAGTGTCTTTTTCATGATAATAAAAAGCTTTTCTTACAATTAGTTTTTGTTTCAAGCATTCGTTTTATTCCAGTAATAAATATTGTGATATGACTATTGTAATGTTTATTTGATTAAAATAATATGGAATTTCATTTCATAAATAAATAGAACAATGGCAAATTTAGCGAATTTATATAAATTGGTTTACTTATTTCAGTAGAATAAAGGTAGAAAATTATTTCTTTTATACTTCTTAAACAATTTATATAGCAGAAAAGCAGGTAAAGCGAAGAAATACTTTTGTGTTGATTGTCAGTTATTTACATAAATAATTAGTTCCGCAAAGACTTTGGTAGTTTCCTTTATCGGAATGGCTAGTCAAGAAGTGCCAGTTAAAGCAAACTTGAATATTGTATTAAAGTCTGATACAGAGCAGCTTGAAGAGGTGATGGTGGTGGCTTATGGTACAGCGAAAAAATCTGCATTTACAGGCTCGGCTGCTACTATAAAAAATGAAAAAATAGCGACGAGACAAACTTCAAATGTGACAAATGCTTTGGCGGGTCAAGTAGCCGGAGTACAAACTACAAGTAATAATGGTCAGCCGGGTAAAGATGCTGAAGTGCGTATTCGTGGTATTGGATCTATATCGGCTAGTAACAAGCCTTTGTATGTGGTAGATGGAGTTCCGTATGATGGTGAAATTTCTGCTATCAGTACTTCTGATATAGAATCAATGACAGTGTTGAAAGATGCTGCTTCTAACGCTCTGTATGGTGCACGTGGTGCCAATGGTGTAATCTTGATTACTACCAAGCGTGGTAAGAGTGGGGAAGCCCGTGTCACTTTTGACGCTAAATGGGGTGTGAATAAACGTGGAGTACCTAATTATGAAACAATTACGGATCCGGCTACATTCTATGAATTAAACTATTCTTCTATTTATAATGCCGATTTGAAAGGATATGCGGCAGCCGGAGATTTGGCTAAAGCTAATGCGTACGCTAATCAAGAGATGCTTTCTTCTAAATATTTGGGATATCAAGTGTATTCCATTCCTCAAGGACAGCAACTGATCGGTATGGATGGCAAATTGAATCCTAATGCGACATTAGGTTATTCTGATGGTACATATTATTATACTCCGGATAATTGGTCGGATGAAATTTTTGAAAATAACCTGCGTCAAGAGTATAATTTAAGTATCAGCGGTGCGACTGAAAAAATGAATTATTATATGTCGGCCGGCTATTTGGATGATAAGGGAATTGTTCCTAACTCTGGTTTTCAACGTTATTCTGCACGTTTGAAAGCTGACTATCAAGTGAATCCTTGGTTGAAAATGGGAGGAAATGTATCATTTACTCATTATGATAGCCGTGAACAGGATACTGAGGGTGGTACATCAAATGCAAACATCTTTTATGCATCAAATATTATGGGAGCCATTTATCCTATGTATGTTCGTGATGCACAGGGCAATATTATGGTAGATAATCGAGGTTTCCTTCGTTATGATTATGGAAAGCCAGGACAAGATTCAAATGGTAGCCGTAATACGATTCCTAATGCAAATCCGTTGGCTAGTTATATGCTGGATAAAATGAAATATTCGGGGGATGTGGTTAGTGGAAAATGGTCTGCTGATATTGATATTTGGAATGGAATCAAGGCAAAAGTGAATATAGGTGTTGATGTAAATAATGTGCGTGCTACAGAGATGGTTAACCCCTTCTACGGACAGTATTCTGAAACTAGCGGAGTCGGAGGTTTGATCAGTGTAGCTAGTGAGCGTACATTTAGTGTAAATCAGCAGTATTTATTGACATACAACAAAACATTTAATGATGTTCATAATGTGGATATTTTGGCCGGACATGAAAGCTATGACTATAAATATCAATATTTGTACGGACAACGTGAGAAATTATATGATCCAAATGTTCCTGAATTAGGCAATGGTATTATGAACCAGAGCAATAATTCATATTCTCGTAATTATGCAACAGAAGGATGGCTGTTCCGTGCACAATATGACTATGATGGACGGTATTTTGTTTCAGCTTCTTTCCGTCGTGATGCTTCTTCTTGTTTTCACCCGGATAATCGTTGGGGTAACTTCTGGTCTGTAGGAGCTGGATGGTTATTAAGCAAAGAGAAATTCTTGGAAAACCAGTCTTGGATTGATATGTTGAAATTTAAAATCAGCTATGGTTTGCAAGGTAATGATAACTTGATGTTCCAAGGTGGTTTGTACCGTAACTACTATCCGTATCAAGACCAGTATACATTGGCAAACAGTAATGGCGATTTTTCAACTTCTCTATATTATAAAGGTAATAAGGAAATTACTTGGGAAACTTCACACAGCTTTAATACTGGATTTGATTTCGCTTTTTGGGGTGGTAAGTTAGGTGGTTCTGTTGAGTACTTCTCACGTAAAACAACCGATATGCTTTATTTCAAACCGGTAGCAGCTTCAATGGGTTATTCCCGTTTTCCTGAGAATGTGGGTTCAATGGTAAACCGTGGGGTTGAATTGGACTTGTATTCCAATATAATTGAAAACAAGAATTTTTCCTGGAATGTAAACTTTAATCTTACACATTTTAAGAATAAAGTCTTGGAATTATCTCCAGAACTGAATGGACAATTGATTGACGGTGCCCGGATTTATCGTGAAGATGAGTCTATGTACCAGCTTTATTTACCTAAATATGTAGGTGTGGATTCTGAAACAGGAGAGAGTTTGTGGGCGCTGGTGACTCCGGATGAGAATGGTAATACAGTTACGAAATCTTATTCTGTCGCTTCTGAAAACAGATTCGCATCAGGTGATATTCTACCTAAAGTTTATGGTGGTTTTGGAACAAGTGTTACAGCCTATGGCTTTGATCTCTCTGTTTCGTTTGCATACCAGCTTGGTGGACGTATTCTGGACTATACTTATCAAGGATTGATGGATGTGGCAGCCACAGGCAGTGCTTTGCATAAAGATATGTTAAAAGCATGGACTCCTGAAAATAAAAATACGGATGTTCCTCGTATGAATATTAATGACCAATATACGAACAGATTAACAGATCGTTTCTTGACTAGTTCGGACTATTTAAGCTTGCAGAATATTACATTGGGTTATACTTTGCCGAAGAGTCTGACACGTAAAATGCAGATTGACGGTGTCCGTGTATTCTTTGTTGCAGATAATGTGGCTTTGCTGACAGCTCGCAAAGGGTTGGACCCACGTCAAGGTTATGTGGCTGCTGACAATGTATATTCACCTATCCGCACAATTTCCGGAGGTATATCTTTAAATTTCTAATTTAGCAACCCATTTTTAAGAATATGAAATTGTCAAATAAATATATAGCATTTGCAGGTGTCGCTTTATTAATGGCATCTTGCGATTTGGATAAATTTCCTGAAGGAGATTACATATCTGAAGAACAGAAAGAAGATATAATCAATGGCAGACCCAATTTGATAACTGCTGAAGTGAACGCCATGGCAGCCAAATTAAATACTTTTGGTACTATTTCAGATGATGCCACTACTTATCATAATGACTATGGAATTCCTGCCGTGTCTATGATACTGGAATCAGGAGGACAGGACTTGGTTGCATTGGTTAATGGATATAACTGGTTTAGAACATCTCAAAATTATAGCGACAGGGTATACGATAGTTCAAGCGATGAATTGATTTGGAAAACGTTCTATAATCACTTGAAAGCTGCAAACAATGTGCTGAAATTGATAGCGGCAGATACGGAAGATTCTTCTTTGAGGATTTATCGTGGTCAAGCTTTAGCTGCTCGTGCTTATGACTATCTGAATTTGGTTCAAATCTATCAGTTTACTTATGCAGGTCATGAAAATAGCCTGGCAGTACCTATTGTTACAGAAACAATGACTGATGAAGATATGCAGAATAATCCGCGTGCAACTGTACAGCAGGTGTATGACCAGATTATGAGTGACCTGAATACGGCTGCTGATTTATTGACCGGGTATGATAATGGCTCAAACAAAGATCAGATTGACGAGGCAGTAGTTTACGGATTGCGTGCTCGTGCTAATCTGTTAATGCAAAAATGGGCGGATGCAGCTAAAGATGCAGAACGTGCCATTGCTGGCGGTACACCTCAGACTTTAGCCCAGGTATCTACTCCTACCTTTAATTCAGCATCGGCAAGTTCATGGTTATGGGGAGTGATGATTACGCCTGATAATGATGTTGTCCAGACAGGTATTATCAACTGGCCTTCGCACTTGTGCTCTTTTACCGGGAACGGTTATACTTCAGGAGTGCCTGATGGATATAGAAAGGTGAATTCTGCATTATATGATTTAATACCCGAAACAGATATCCGTAAACAATGGTTCTTGTCTCCGGATAATAAATCTTCATTGATTGATAATGAGCAGATTGAGGGTACTTCCATCGTTGAATATTTTGGTTTGACTCCGTATGTAAATACAAAGTTCGGAGCTTATCAAAGTATATTTGGTAACACAACCAATGCGTCAGACTGGCCTTTGATGCGTGTTGAAGAAATGTATCTGATAAAGGCTGAGGCAGAAGCCATGGGTGGTAATCTGAGTGGCGGAAAGAGTACATTGGAAAATTTTGTACGGACATATCGGGATCCTTCCTTTACAAGTAAAGCTAATTCGGCACAGGATTTTCAGGATGAGGTTTGGTTGCAGCGTCGTATGGAACTTTGGGGAGAAGGTTTCTCACTGTTCGATATCCTACGCTTGAAAAAGCCGGTGGTTCGTAAGAATACGAATTATGACCCGTCTGTACAATATAATTCAGCTGCAGAAGCCCAGATTCTGATCTATCGGATTCCGCAATGTGAAATGGAAACCAATTCCGGAATCAGTGACACTGATAACAATCCGGCTGCTCCACAACCACAACTATAGGGAATAACTGTAATAAAAAAGAGGATGACGTTCAACGTTCATCCTCTTTTTTTGTTATATTTGTCGCGAACTTATTTAGATTGATAGATAAATGAAAGAATTTGTAATTTCTGAAGCACAGGTTGAAACTGCCATCTTAGTTGGTTTGATTACTCAGACACAAGATGAGCGTAAGACCAAGGAGTATTTGGATGAGTTGGAGTTCTTGGCTGAAACGGCCGGAGCAACAGTGGTGAAAAGGTTTACTCAGAAACTGCCTGCTGCCAATTCCGTGACTTATGTCGGTAAAGGAAAGCTGGAAGAAATCAAGGAATATATTCATCAGGAAGAGGAAAATGAGCGTGAAGTCGGAATGGTGATTTTTGATGATGAACTTTCTGCCAAGCAGATACGTAATATAGAAGCTGAACTGAAAGTGAAGATTTTGGACCGTACTTCGCTGATTCTGGATATTTTTGCCATGCGGGCTCAAACTGCAAATGCTAAAACACAAGTGGAGCTGGCCCAATATAAGTATATGCTGCCTCGTCTGCAACGTTTGTGGACTCACTTGGAGCGTCAGGGAGGTGGATCCGGTGCCGGTGGAGGTAAAGGCTCTGTGGGATTACGTGGGCCGGGTGAAACTCAGTTGGAAATGGACCGTCGTATCATTTTGAATCGTATGTCATTGTTGAAAGAACGGTTGGCTGAAATTGATAAACAGAAGTCCACTCAACGTAAAAACCGTGGGCGTATGATACGTGTAGCTTTGGTAGGGTATACCAATGTGGGAAAATCTACTTTAATGAATTTGCTTTCAAAAAGCGAGGTCTTTGCTGAAAATAAACTTTTTGCAACATTGGACACCACAGTACGCAAGGTGATTATTGAGAATCTGCCATTTCTGCTTACAGATACCGTAGGATTTATCCGTAAATTACCAACGGATTTGGTTGATTCCTTTAAATCAACCTTGGACGAAGTGCGTGAAGCTGATCTACTGATTCATGTGGTGGATATTTCTCATCCGGATTTTGAGGAACAAATTTCTGTGGTTGATAAAACGATTGCTGATTTGGGGGCAGGTGGAAAGCCTACCATGATTGTTTTTAACAAGATAGATGCTTATACCTATATAGAGAAAGCAGAGGATGATTTGACTCCTAAAACCAGGGAGAATATTACATTGGAAGAACTGATGAAGACATGGATGGCAAAATTGAATGATAATTGTATCTTCATTTCTGCCAGAGAGAAAATAAATATGGATGAATTGAAGACTATTATATATAATAAGGTGCGCGAGCTACACGTACAGAAGTATCCTTATAACGATTTTCTTTATCAAACCTATGATGAAGAATAAATACATATAGAAGATGAAAACTTATCGTTCACTTACACAAGAAGAAATACAACAATTAAAAGAGAGATCATGCACTGCGGTTGATTGGGATGAAATTGAAGTAGTAGAGAACTTTAAGACGGACTATATTTATCATACCCGTTTTTCCGGAAAGGTCAGATTGGGGGTCTTTGAAGATGAGTTTACGTTGGCAGGTGGCATGCGTAAACATTCCGGATTGTATCATGCGACTTTGCATAATGTAACGGTGGGCGATAATTGTTGTATTGAGAATATAAAGAACTATATAGCCAACTATATCATTGGGGATTATGTATTTATAGAGAATGTAGATATCATTCTGGTAGATGGCCGGAGCAAGTTTGGGAATGGCGTTGAAGTAGCTGTATTGAATGAAACGGGTGGACGTGAAGTGCCTATTCATGATCGTCTGTCAGCGCATCAGGCCTATATTCTGGCATTGTACCGTCATCGTCCTGAATTGATTTGCCGGATGAAAGCCATTATTGACCGGTATGCTGAAGAGAATGCTTCGGATACAGGTACTATTGGCCACCATGTTACCATTGTTGATGCGGGATATATAAAGAATGTACGAATAGGTGATTATTGTAAGATAGAAGGGGCGGGACGATTGAAAAACGGTAGCTTGAACAGTAATGAGCAAGCGCCTATTCATATCGGCTATGGAGTGGTATGCGATGATTTTATTATATCAAGCGGCTCCAATGTGGAAGATGGAACTATGTTGACCCGTTGCTTTATCAGCCAGGCATGTCATTTGGGACATAACTATTCTGCATCTGATTCTTTGTTTTTCAGTAATTGTCAAGAAGAGAACGGTGAGGCATGTGCCATTTTTGCCGGACCCTTTACGGTGACTCATCATAAGTCTACTTTGCTGATTGCCGGAATGTTCTCTTTTATGAATGCGGGTTCCGGCTCTAATCAAAGCAACCATATGTATAAGTTAGGTCCGATTCATCAGGGAGCTATGGAGCGTGGGGCGAAGACTACTTCCGATTCTTATATTTTATGGCCCGCACGTGTAGGTGCATTTTCTTTGGTTATGGGGCGTCATGTGAATCATGCCGATACTTCTAATCTGCCTTTTTCTTATCTGATAGAGCAGCAAAATACCACTTATCTGGTGCCAGGGGTGAATTTGCGGAGTGTAGGTACGATTCGGGATGCTCAAAAGTGGCCTAAACGTGACAAACGTAAAGATCCGAACCGTTTGGATCAGATTAATTATAACCTGTTGAGTCCCTATACTATTCAGAAAATGATGAAAGGGCGTAGTATTCTGAAAGAATTACGTAAAGTATCCGGAGAAACTTCAGAAACTTACTCTTACCAAAGTGCGAAAATTAAGAATTCTTCTTTAAATAATGGCATTCGTTTTTATGAAACGGCTATTCATAAATTTTTGGGTAATTCATTAATCAAGCGTTTGGAGGAGGTTCGTTTTAGCAGTGATGAGGAAATCCGTGCCCGGTTGATTCCTGATACAGAGATAGGGACAGGAGAATGGGTGGATATTTCCGGATTGATCGCTCCTAAAAGTGAAATAGAGAAGTTGATGGCAGATATAGAATCTGGAATCCTGACTAATGTGGATCAGATTCATGACCGTTTTGTTGAGATGCATCGTAATTATTATACATACGAGTGGACATGGGCGTATGGGAAGATGCTTGAGTTTTATAATCTGCGTTCCGATGAAATAACGGCAAAGGATGTTATTGCTATCGTGAAGAAGTGGCAGGAGGCTGTTGTCGGATTGGATAAAATGGTCTATGCCGATGCGAAAAAGGAATTTTCTTTGTCTGCTATGACGGGGTTCGGTGCAGATGGATCACGTGAAGAAATGGAGCAGGATTTTGAACAGGTGCGTGGGGTATTTGAAAGTAATCCGTTTGTGACAGCGGTATTGCAGCATATTGAAGCGAAAACAGCGTTGGGTAACGAGTTGATAGAACGGATTGCTTCTATATGATATTTTTGATGAGAGTATCCAGACTAAGATGAACCTTCGGAAAAGTTACAGATGGTAGTTACATATAAAAAGAGCCGTATGAATGCTGGAGTAGTCATACGGCTCTTGCTGTTGGATGACATTTGAGTTTGTTGGGATACTTCCTTTTTATTTTTTTACCACAGGTAGTATAACTCTGCTTGCAGCTCCTTGCTGATGATAAATTTTGATCTTTTGTTTCATCACAAAATCTTCTACCGTACAATGATAGGTATCAATAAACCTTTGTGGATTGCGGTCAATAATGGGGAACCAGGAACTTTGAATTTGAATCATCAGTCTGTGTCCCGGCAGGAATGTGTGTGCCACATCATACAGTGTGTAATTAACCGGAGTTATTTCTTCCGGTTTGAAAGGCAGGGGATTGTCGAATCCCTTACGGAAGCGTCCTCTGAATAATTCGCCACGAATCATCAGCTGGTACCCACTCATTGGGTAGTCACTCTTTAAATAACTGCGTGCAGTTTTGGAATATTCAAATTTTTCAGGATATACATCAATTACTTTCACCATAAAATCAGCGTCAGTACTACTGATGGCAGTCATTAATTCCACTTCTATAGGACCGGCCAATGTTAATGTATCACATAGCGGCTCCGTCATGAAAGTAATGACATCGGGACGTGAAGTAGCAAAGCGTTGGTCATCTACCATGAATTCTTTTGTCCGGTAAGTGGTAGGGTTTGCCGTATAGGGTACCGGACGTGACATATCTGAAATATATTCTGAATAAGACTCTTGTTCTGCCGGTGCTTGTGTGGATACTGATCCGTTTTTATGTATATAATAAGGTGTACCGGCAGTCTTTTGTACAGGCCATTCGTCGTATGTTTTCCATTCGTTTTCACCTGTATGGAATATATTTACTTTATGCTTGGGCTTTTCTCCCTTTCCTTCCAGGAAATATCGGAAAAAAGGATATTCTATTTTGTCCATGTAATAAGCCGAAGTGCTTTTACCGAAATACAGATTACCGAAACCTTGGAACCCGCGTACTGTCCATGCTCCATGCCACCAAGGACCGAATGTCAGATATAAATCTGTGTCCGGTGATTGCTCTTTGATGGCTTTATAAAGATTCCAGGCTCCGTAACAGTCTTCGGAGTCATACAGTCCACCTACCACCAATATGGCGGGCTTCAAGTTATAACAGGAGGTGCGTGCATCGCGCTCTTTCCAGAAATCATCGAAATCAGGATGGTTTTTGATATCATTCCACAATGTCTGTGTGGTATCACGTACCAGGTCGTCTACATTCTTAAAGGTACCGAGTGCTAGAAAATCTGTGTAAACATCATTCTTTACAATTTGGTTCATCACTCCTTTTCCCATGTGGCGTCCTTCCAGTCTGGGAAGGAAATTAGTGGTTTGCAGCAGGGTGAAGGCTCCGTTGTGATGACGGTCATCTCCACGGAACCAGTCAGTAACGGGAGCTTGCGGAGAAACAGCTTTCAAAGCCGGATGATTGGAGGAGGCTGTCATAGTGGCATAGAAACCATCATAACTGATTCCCCATGTTCCTACATTTCCGTTATTATATGTGTTGTGAATCAACCATTCTATGGTATCGTATGTGTCCGTAGCTTCGTCTATATTCTTTTTATCTTTCTTACCCTTTTTGTTTTTGTTGAGAGGGCGTACTTGGATAAATATTCCTTCACTCTTATGTCGTCCACGTACATCTTGGAAGACGATAATATATCGGTGCTCTATATAGTTTTTCAGATTAGTTCTGAAATGACGGTCAAATCCTTCTCCGTATGGGGAACAAGAGTAAGGGCTGCGGTGCATCAGGATAGGATGCTGCCTGCTGTTGTCTTTCGGTTCGTAGACAGCGGTGTAAAGCTTGATTCCGTCACGCATGGGAATCATGACTTCCCGTTTTGTGTAGATTTCCTTCAGTTTGAGTTCGATACTGTCCGGTTGGTTTTTTGCTTGGGTTTGTGTCCATCCTCGAGGGATGAGAAAGCATAACAGTAATGAAGTAATAAATAAGAATTTGCCTAATCTTTTCATGTATAATGTGATGTTATTTTAATGAGTTGGCAAAGGTAAGGACATTCCTTGAAAGTTTTCACGCTAATTAAGGAAAAATTTCGATAATAGTTACTACCTTTGTCACACTAATAACTTTTAACTAAAATAAGTATCAATATGGCAACACCTCCGTTCCATTATCAGCACATGTTCCCGTTGGGACCTGATAAAACCGAGTATTATTTGCTGACTAAAGATTATGTGTCAGTAAGTGAGTTTGAAGGAAAACCTATCTTGAAGATTGAAAAAGAAGGTCTGACTGCTATGGCTAACGCTGCTTTCCGTGATGTTTCTTTCTTGCTTCGCCGTTCACACAATGAACAGGTTGCTAAGATTCTGAGTGATCCCGAAGCCAGTGATAACGATAAGTATGTAGCATTGACTTTCTTGCGTAATGCGGAAGTTTCAGCTAAAGGCAAATTACCTCTTTGTCAAGATACGGGTACTGCTATTATCCATGGTGAGAAAGGTCAGCAGGTATGGACCGGCTATTGTGATGAAGAAGCTCTTTCCTTGGGAGTTTATAAGACTTATACGGAAGAAAATCTTCGTTATTCTCAGAATGCTCCTTTGACTATGTACGATGAGGTGAACACCAAATGTAACCTGCCTGCACAAATTGATTTGGAAGCTACTGAAGGTATGGAATACAAGTTTCTTTGTGTGACTAAAGGTGGTGGTTCGGCGAACAAGACCTATTTATATCAGGAAACGAAAGCTGTATTGAATCCGGCTACATTGGTTCCTTTCCTTGTTGAAAAAATGAAGACTTTGGGTACGGCTGCTTGTCCTCCTTATCATATTGCATTTGTAATCGGTGGTACATCGGCAGAGAAGAACTTGCTGACTGTTAAGCTAGCTTCTACTCACTATTATGACGAGTTGCCTACTACCGGTAATGAATACGGGCGTGCTTTCCGCGATGTGGAACTGGAAAAACAAGTATTGGAAGAAGCTTATAAGATTGGCTTGGGTGCACAGTTTGGTGGTAAGTATATGGCTCACGATGTCCGCATCATCCGCTTGCCTCGTCACGGTGCTTCTTGTCCTATCGGTCTGGGCGTTTCCTGTTCTGCTGACCGTAATATAAAATGTAAGATCAATAAAGATGGTATCTGGATTGAAAAGATGGATGATAAACCGGGTGAGCTGATTCCGGCAGAACTCCGTGAAGCCGGTGAAGGCGATGTGGTTAAGATTGATTTGAACCAACCGATGGCGGATATCCTGAAAGAATTGACCAAGTATCCGGTAGCTACCCGTCTGTCATTGAACGGAACCATTATTGTAGGTCGCGATATCGCTCATGCTAAATTGAAAGAGCGTTTGGATCGTGGCGAAGATTTGCCGCAGTATATCAAAGATCATCCTATCTATTATGCCGGTCCGGCAAAGACTCCGGAAGGTATGGCTTGTGGTTCTATGGGCCCCACTACAGCAGGACGTATGGACCCGTATGTGGATTTGTTCCAGTCACATGGCGGTAGCATGATAATGTTGGCAAAAGGTAATCGTAGCCAGCAGGTAACGGATGCTTGTAAGAAGTATGGCGGTTTCTATCTGGGCTCTATTGGTGGTCCGGCTGCTATCCTTGCTCAGAATAATATCAAGAGCATTGAGTGTGTGGAATATCCGGAATTGGGTATGGAAGCTATCTGGAAAATTGAAGTGGAAGATTTTCCGGCATTCATTTTGGTGGACGATAAAGGTAATGACTTCTTCAAGCAGTTGAAGCCGCGTTGCCTTGGAAATTGTAAATAATTAAATTATTCCGTAATAATACTAATACAGCCTTCCTCCCTTTAAAGGCGAGGGGGCTGTTCTGTTTTTTATTTAATTGGTGTTATCCGTTACCTTAATAATATGATGAAAAAACTACGATTGTTGTTTGTGCTGTTATGGATGACAAGCAACTTATTTTCTTCTCCTGTTACAGGATTATTAGAGCGCATCGACAAAGGAGCTTCCTCCAAATTTATTATTGAACGTCAGAAATCGGAAACTGATTTTTTTGAACTCGATCAGAAAGGTGATAAAGTAATTATCCGGGGTAATGACTATGTAAATATTGCTACCGGATTGAATTGGTATTTGAAATATTATGCAGGCATACATCTTTCTTGGAATGGAATGACTGCAAAACTGCCTGCTGTTTTGCCCCCTGTGACTAAAAAGGAACGGCATGAAACGGATCTGCCCTATCGTTATGATCTGAATTATTGTACTTTCTCTTATTCCATGGCTTTTTGGGACTGGGAGCGTTGGGAAAAGGAGATAGATTGGATGGCGCTTCACGGTATCAATCTTTCCCTGGCATTGACAGGAACTGAGTCGGTTTGGAGAAATGTACTTCTAAAACTGGGATATACTAAGGATGAAATTAATGAATTTGTAGCCGGACCGGGTTTTACAGCTTGGTGGTTGATGAATAATCTGGAAGGGTGGGGAGGACCTAATCCTGAAAGTTGGTATACCCGTCAGGAAAAACTTCAGAAGAAGATTGTAAAAAGAATGCGTGAATATGGCATCGAACCTGTGTTGCCGGGATATTGTGGCATGGTTCCTCATAATGCAAAGGAGAAATTAGGATTGAATGTTGCTGATCCCGGATTTTGGTGCAGCTATCATCGTCCTGCCTTTTTACAGCCGGAGGATGAGCGCTTTGAAGAAATCTCTGCTTTGTATTATAGAGAACTGACAAAACTGTATGGAAAAACAGGTTTTTACGCTATTGATCCGTTTCATGAAGGGGGAAGTACTCAAGGAGTAAATTTGGATGCAGCCGGTAAAGCCATCATGAAAGCCATGAAAAAAACAAATCCGGATGCTGTGTGGGTGGCTCAGGCATGGCAGGACAATCCTCGTACTCCGATGATAGAGCATCTGGAAGCAGGAGACCTGTTAGTCTTGGACTTGCATAGCGAATGCCGTCCGCAATGGGGGGACCCGGCGTCAGAGTGGTGTCGCAAAGGAGGATACGGGCAGCATGAGTGGGTGTACTGCATGTTGTTGAATTTTGGTGGTAACATTGGGCTTCATGGTAAAATGGATGCGCTGATTGATGGCTTTTATGACGCGAAAGCAGATGTTCATGCCGGAAGGACATTGCGTGGAGTAGGGATGACTCCGGAAGGTATTGAGAACAATCCGGTTATGTATGAGCTGGTGATGGAATTGCCATGGCGTGAACATCGGTTTACTCGTGATGAGTGGTTGAAAGGATACGTATATGCTCGTTATGGGGTAGAGGATGAGGCTTTGCAACAAGCTTGGGATTTATTAGGTAACGGTATTTATAATAGTCCCAAGGAGAAGATACAACAGGGAACGCATGAATCTGTATTCTGCGCTCGTCCGGGGTTGGATGTATATCAGGTATCCAGTTGGTCGGAGATGAAAGAATACTATAATCCGCAGGATGTGATAGAGGCTGCCCGACTGATGGTTTCTGTGGCTGATAAATATCAGGGTAATAATAATTTTGAATTCGATTTGGTGGATGTGCTCCGGCAGGCATTGGCAGAAAAGGGGCGTTTGATGCAAAAAGTGGTAACGGCTGCGTTCCGGGCAGGAGACAAGCAAGTATTTGAGTTGGCTTCACAGCATTTTCTGCATCTTATTCTATTGCAAGACCAGTTGTTGGGTACCCGGAAAGAATTCAAGGTTGGAACTTGGATTGAAGCGGCACGTTCAGCAGGACAGACCCAGGAAGAAAAAGCATTATACGAATGGAATGCACGTGTTCAGATTACTACATGGGGAAATCGTGTAGCGGCAGATCAAGGCGGACTTCGTGATTATGCTCATAAAGAATGGAATGGCATTTTGAAAGATTTCTATTTTAGATTTTTGTCAGTTAGACTTAACTGATTGAGAAATAAACTTTTAGCAAAGTATTTGAGAAGTGGCGGTAACGAGTTAGCAACCGTGCGAATTTCAGCGTTTTGCGTTGCTATGCTGTCAAACAACTCTTTAACGAAGCAAAAATAAGAAGTTTTTCTGAGAAAAACAAAATTCGGATGTATCTTTTTCCATATTCTTTTGCTTGAATGATAGAACTTAAGTATATTTGCATTATGTCGTCCACGCCGTGGAATTAACAACGATGGGTGGGCGAGATATTACATAATATAAAAGCGTCATTGATGCTTTGTCTTGTGGCTTTCTGAAACCTGAGAAATTTCGAATTGTTGGTCATGGACAATGTCTGAAGTGAATGCTACGGGTATGTTAAATTGTATCCCGGAGTGTGCAGTGAGAGTATATAATGCTCTCCGCACACTTTTATGGGAACGTGCAACATATTGGCGTGGGCAGACACTCCATTCGTTCACCAACAAGGTTTTCTCAGGACCTCAGAAGCGGACAAGTGGATGTGGAAGCCCACGTTTTTTATTATGTAATCAAAATTTTTAAGCAAAAAAATCGCCTTATCGGGTTTCTAAAGGCACAATAGTTATTTTTATGAAAAAATATGTATTAATGCTCATGTCTCTTTTCATGATGGTATGCTCCGCCAACGCTCAAATCAAGGACGACATTCAGAAAAGTAAGGAACGCGCTGCAAAATTGCAAGCATTGTGTAATGATTACAAGACATCAGGAAGTGCAAATGTGGATGGCTATGGGGATGCAGTGAAGAATGCCGCAGTTTTGGCGATTGCCAACAGTGTACAATTGGAAAATATGTACAAACGAGAAATTGGTGAAACTCAAGATGGTGTAACAGATGTTACAATTACTAAACCTACTCTTGATGAATGGGTAACATTTGCAGCGACTGTAGCAGGAGAAGCCGCAAGCATAAAAGCTGCAACGGATAAAGTTCAAGCGGCTGCTGACGAGGCAAAGAAAATGATAGAAGAGGCATCCAAGCAAAAGAATCCCATGAAAGCTGCAAAAGCTGCAAAAACAGCCAAGGCTGCAACAGCCGTAGTAGAATTTGGAAATACCGCAACTCCAATTTTAGTGGAAGAAAGTGCAGCTCAAGTAAAGGCTGTTAATACAATTATCGAAACTCTGAAATCGGGTAAAAATCTATAATCCCTAACTGATTATGAGATTTGTTATTATTACAATCATTATGACTGCGTGTATCTTTAAAGGGTATGCGCAGTCAAATGATGATGACCGCCAAGTAGTCGGTGTCGCAGAATTTTCTTGTAAAGAAAATAGCCCTTATACTGGATTGGTGACAGAAAAGGTTGTGGAAATGCTTACCAATAGTAAACGTTTCAGAGTAGTTGACCGTACCAGTCGGGAAAAAATAACACAAGAATTGGAATTACAAAAAAGCGAGGCGTTTATTGATAGTGATAATCTTGTAGAGCAAGATGTTGCTGTTGCTGCGGAAAAAATGATTACCGGAGAGATTGTCAAGATACCCGTTTACCGTATGAAAAATGGAGATGGAACAATAAGAGGTTATAAGGCAAGTGTCGCTTTTCAAATGAAGATTGTGGATGTGGCAACGGGGTTGAGTACGGAAGCAACCAGTTTTGAAGGAAAAGCAAGCGATGAGTGCCTTTCTCCGGAAAGTGCCGTTACAATGGCTATGATGTCTTTACAAGATAGAATGGCTGAATATTTTAGGATAAACTTCCCCATTACAGCTAAACTTATGAAGATTGTGAAAGAAAAAAATGGTGTGGCAGAAATTATCCTGATAAAAGCGGGTAAAAAGCATGGGATAAAAGTAGGGGATAAATTCAATGTTGAGGTGCTTGAAATTCTTGATGGAGAAATTCTACCTACTACTTTGGGAATTGTTACTGTGACAGCATTAAAAGGAGAAGCCTATTCAGAATGTAAGGTTAGTAAAAAAGAAGGTAAGGCAATCTACGAAAACTTTAATGCAAATAAGCAAATCAAATGTTTTCTTATTATAAAATAACGGTTTAGATGAAGAAAATACTGATAATATGCCTAATAATGTTGACCGCTATACTTGAAGTTTCAGCACAATATCAAGTAAGCGTATTAAACGCAACAAAAGATGCTGTTTCAATGCGTTGTGTCGGTTATGGGAAAAAGGCTACTATTGCCTCAATGGATGCAGAGTTATCCGCAATAAAGACTTTACTTTTTGTAGGAACGCAGAAAACTCAACACAGTATGCCTCTTGTACAAGAAGATAAAGCCGTAGTCGAAAACAAATACAAGAAGTTCTTTGATGCTTTTTACAGTAAAGAATATCAAAACTTTGTAGAATCATCTATCATAGTTACTCCCTACGGGAAAAACGCATTAAAACAAAAATGTATAACATTAGATGTCTGCATAAGAGTGAACCAATTGAGAACTTATCTTGAAAACAATGGAATTATAAGAAAATTCGGTTTATAAAAACAGAGCGTATGAAAAAAATTATGATACTACTACTGGCAGTATTTCTCAGTAGTATGGCATGGGCGCAGACAGCTACAGTCCAACCCAAAATAATGGTTATCCCATATACCAAACAAGGAGAAGACATTTCTCAAGTAATAGAAAATGATGTCAATAAAAGAATTGTATTAGCTAAAATACGTGAAGCTTTTGATAGTAGAGGATTTACGACCGTTGACTTTGCAGCAAAACTTAAATCTTTATCACGTACATCGGGATTGTCTCAAGAAAGTCAATCAGATTTAAAATCAATGATTATCCAGCAATCGGGTGCGGATATATATGTAGAAGCGGAAATGGATATAGTTCTTTCATCTACTGGGAATAGTGTTAAAACAATACTTACAGCGTATGATATTTCAACTGGTGGCTCTCTCTCAAATAAGGTGGGAGAAAGTGGCAAATTCTACACTGAAGATATTGGTAAACTTGGAGCAAAGGCTGTTGAAAAAGTTGCTGATGAATTCCTTGATATTATTCAAGTAAAATTCACCGATATAGTTAACAACGGACGTTCAATTAATGTGGATTTTAGTTTTGAACAAACCGCTTCCATTTCCATGTCAACAGAAATTGGCAATGATGGTTTAACCTTGTCAGACCAGTTGGAACTTTGGATGAGTGAACACGCTTATAAAAACAATTATCATATACAAGGTACAACTGATAAAAGAATGATATTTGATGATGTGCGTATTCCATTAAAAGATGACAATGGAAATAATTATAATATCAATAAATTCGGACTCGAATTTTTGAAATTTGCAAGAAGCATCGGGCTACAAATTACTCGAAGTACTGCCAATAATACACTTGTTATAACATTTAAATAGTGTCTTACGATGAAAAAAATATTTTTTCTTTTATTGTTATTAGGATATTCTTGCCTTGTTCAAGCTCAAACTGATAATGTCTATATATCTGTAGCAATGCCAAGTGACTGTACCCTTGACGGTAATACAAAATCAATTCTTAAAAACAAACTTTTACAAATTCTTTCTACGGAAGGTGTCGCAGGTACTGAATGTGGTGCTATCATTATAGTTCCGGAAATCAATATAATCAACTCCAATTCTGTATATGGTGGAATGAGACAAATTTTGTCTGTAGAGCTTGGTATAACTGTGACTGTTAGGAACATGATAACAAATACTGTATTCAATACCATGCAAATTGCCTCTAAAGGTGAAGGCTATTCTGATAATGAAGCTAAACGTTCGGCTATCAATAAAATAGATGCACTTAATACTGATTATTCAAGATTTGTAGAAGCAACTAAAATGAAAATATCTGATTATTATAGAAATAATACAGTCTCTTTAATAACCAAAGCCAATACTTTGGCTTCTCAACAACTGTTTGACGAGGCTCTTGCTTTACTTTCTACTTATCCCGAATCATTGCCCGGATATACAAAAGTTTCAAATGCAATGGTATCCATATTCAAAAAATGCCAGACACAATATTGCAGTCAGATTTTACTATCGGCTCAAGCTGCTTATTCTAAGCATGATTATACAGAAGCGGCAGAACTTGTTTCTATGATTGATGCACAAAGTAGCTGTGCCGCACAAGCTAAAGCTTTACTTAATTCTATAAAAAAAGGAATGGATAAGCAGTATAATGATATAATCGCAATGGAAAAAGAGAAAATCCGTTCAGATGAACGTATCAAGTCTGCACAAATAAAAGCTATCAAAGACATTGCTACCGCATATTTCAAACGTCAAACAGAGTATATATTCTTTTGGTAACTGTAAATTCAAATAAAGCAACTCCTAACGGTAAATAAATGTATCGGTCATTCTTACTTAGCATTCAGCAATAAAAGATACGGAACAGAAAAAGCTGCTCCGTATCTCTTAGTTATTTATAATTTCATCCCCTTGCTTTTCCGTTGCGATTGTATGGGCTGTCGCATGCTTTGTTTTAGCCTCTCGAACTGCTCCTTGAACCAT